>Ga0228609_1000358_pt1 | contig 23195 bp, 29 predicted proteins | sample 10DmetaG_FD_190068 | JGI IMG/M metagenome (GOLD analysis project Ga0228609, IMG submission 190068) | Seawater microbial communities from Monterey Bay, California, United States - 10D | ecosystem: Environmental > Aquatic > Marine > Coastal | place: USA: California | collected 2016-11-10 | reverse complement strand
CCGGCCCATGATTGCAAGACTTCATCAACAGTATTTCCCGATGCCTCTGCTCTTGCTTCAGCAGATCTCTGAACAAGACTTTCTGGAGCACCAAGTATCTCTGCTACTTTAGCTAATAGTTCACTCACTTATATCACAACAGCTTTCTTTATTTTCTATTGTTGAGAGAGTTTTAGCTCCACTATAAAAACCATCAGGATAGGTAGGACAAACGGCTTGAATAGTTCCATCTTTAAGTTCCAAAACCATGCCATCAAAGTTTCTTGCTGTCATATATTCTTCAGCATCTTCTTGGCAACAAAATGGTTTTGAACATCTTGTAATATCCCAGTCGTTTGTTTCTTGCTGATTACTCATTTACCTCTCCTAAAGATAATAAGTAAGTTAGTAAATAATCCAAATCTGTGGCGCTCAAGAAATCATAGTTAGGATGAGGAATTTCATCTCTAACGGATGCAGAGTCTGTTAGGTACCTAGCTAGCCATTTGCTATTATTTGTTGGCTCTCTTGTTGCTGAAGTTGATAAATCAGGACCCAACCTAAGAAGCCCTGTATTTTTAATAATTGTTTCATTGGCAAATTTGTTCTTTAGAACTTTACCGTTTTGTGAGTCAGGTATTAAAAGTCTTACATTCTGCGTATGACAAGATTGACAATTTAATTGATTGTAAACTTCTGCACCTTTAAGAACTTCCTGACTAACAATGATCTCGTTGTTAAGTGATTCAGCTACCAAATCTGCACTTTGATTCTTAGGTATAGAAAAAGCAAAGAAATAAGTAAATATAGCAACAGTAGCTACACCTATAATGAAAGCTAGAGAACTCTCTTTTTTTAACTCAACAGTCTCTTCCTCTATTACTTGTTCAACTACTTCATGAACAGTTTCATCGGCAACTTCTTTTACTTCTTCAACCGGAGCTTCTTCAACTGGAGCTTCTGCTGCTGGAGGTGCTTCTTCTTTTACTTCTTCAACTGGAGCTTCTGCTGCTGGAGGTGCTGACGATGCAATACTTTCTCCACCGGCCCATGATTGCAAGACTTCATCAACAGTATTTCCCGATGCCTCTGCTCTTGCTTCAGCAGATCTCTGAACAAGACTTTCTGGAGCACCAAGTATCTCTGCTACTTTAGCTAATAGTTCACTCATCATAATCTCCAGGTATTTCAAAAACAGTTTCAGACTCTGTCACTGCACCACCAATAATTGCTTTTAATACTGTAAGAGTAAAGAGAAATGCACCAAGTAAAAATAATAAAGAAAGGAATAAATTGAAAGTATATGGGGCTGAGATAAGAGACCAAGTTATTAAGAATCCTTCACCATAAATTGTTGGATTGCCTGCATTTGCACCAGCATTCCACGCGAAACCGGAATTAATACCAATAAGTGCATTCAACGAAAGACTTATTACTACACATACTCCCAATAAGTAAGCATTAAATGCCTCTAGTTTTCCATAAACTAATTCACGACCATATATTTTTGGCACTAGGTAGTACACAAATGGGATCATGATAAGAATGAGGCTATACATATATCCGTAACGAATACTGTATTCAAAATTAGTAAGACTGACTATTGGGGTTACATTTGAAACTGAACTAACAATTTGAAGGACATTAGTAATCCCAAAAACCACAAATGCAAAACTAATAAGTACAGAAAAAATTGGTTCATTGTTTTCTTTTGTAGCAACTGTTTTTGAGTAATTCACTATTAATGCAAGAAGGGGAATAAGTAGACTTATAGAGAGATAGATAGAAACATTTTCTATCCAGTCTGGAAGAGTTGTTCCGTAAAAATATTTAAAACCTGTCCAGGGCAGTAAGAACAAATATCCCCAAAAGCTAATTGTTCCTAAGGTCTTGCTGAATAATGTTGCTTGTAGTCCTTTGGTTATTAAAAAATATAAAATAGCTAAAAATACAAATGAACACCCTACATATATATGGGTTGAGAGATACATAGAATTTATAAAAAAGTTATCTGACATAACCGCATAATCATTTCTAAAAATGAGTAGAGATATTAAATAAAACATTACGGCACCAATTAGGAATTGACTACTTAGGAAAATAGAAGGCTCTTTTTTTGCTAGAAGGTTTAAAAATATTAACCCCAAAAAAGCCGCAACTAAAAGTATTTTCAAAAGTAAGAGTATTGAAGTATTTCCTAGAGGCTGGAGTTGTTCAGGCATAATGAAACCTATCACAACATCTACAAACTCAATTCCAATTAAACCTAAACCAGTTAAGAAAAATATAGGAAAGATGATGATAGACCGACCAAGAGATTTTGAAAGCAAATAAACTACTGTGAGCACCAAGATAAATGAAAATAAAAAGTTGAAACTTACTTGGTTAGAGACTTTATCAAGGAATCCATAATTTAAAATCTGGTTTCCAGGAAGTATGTTTGAGAAAGACATGAAGGCATCTCTTAAAAAATTTACTAATGCCGATAACAAAACAACCAAAGGCAACAGGAAAATAAATACCCTTGATAAGTCTTGTTCGTTACTTGGAATTAATTTTATTTTCATCAATTTCTATAATAATTACTCAAATTGACTTTAGTCGCAAACAATAGAAATACACTGAAAAAGATAATAAATTATTGAAAAAACTTATTCATTCAATTTATAATATTGAATGGTTTTACGATAAAATGGAATGTAAACATTAAGGAACGCTTTGATCAATTTTGTATATAGGAACCGAGTTAAAATCGGTCTGCCAACTTTTTTCGCTGGCATAGGTAGTTTGGCAGGGGGAGTCATTGTCGCTCACTATGCAGGTTTTCCAAAAGGTGAAATTGTAGATTACTTCAATTGGATTCCAAGAGGTTGGCTTCCACAAACCCTTGGTCAGTTCGTAGCATTTAGTGGCAGTCAGCTAATCCTCATTGGCTTAGTACTCATGGCGTGGAGTGACAAACCTCTTACTTGGAGTAAAGCCGCATACTTTTCTTTTTTAAGCTGGGTCCAACTTACATTAATTTTTGGTGTGTTGCCTTCTGAGTGGCTCAACTTAGCTCAGGGTCCTTTAGAGTGGACTAACCAACGAGAGTTTATAAAATTTCCGCCAATGCTCTTTCTTGGAAATGAAGTCTCACTTAGTTTTGGTGCACTAAAAGACATCATCCAGCTAGGTATTTCACAGGGAGCTTTAATCGCAGTTTTTGTAATTGGATATTTTATCCAAGATATAAATAATATGAAAGAAAAAGGCAAAGTTAAGATCTCTGACTACGGTAAAAAAGTTGTTAAGACTGGTGAAAATGGCTAAAAAATCCGAAGTACTCATAGAAATGCCAGAATTTGAGAAAAAATATAATCTTGCAATGGTCGACGCTCAAAAAGTTGCTTCGAGAGTTCGTCCTAAACAATTTCTTCACATTGATGAAGCAGAGTGCATCTTATGCGAAGGGTGTGTAGACATATGCCCATGGAAATGTATACATTATTTATCTGTAGATGCCATCGATGATTCAGTAAACGTTGAAGCTCCAAATGCTGAAGATGCGCCCGGATTTTTTGTCGTAGATGAAGAAGCTTGTACAAGGTGTGCACTTTGTGTTGACCGATGTCCAACAGGGGTAATTTCATTAGGAAAGTTTGCAGGATCTTTAGCAGATGCAGCTGTACAAAATGGTGTCTATTCAGCTCCTTGGGATGAAGACTCAGGTGAAAGAAGTGATAGACATGGGTATATATATGGAAGGTTATAAAATAATATAATGGCAAAATTAACTCTTAGAGAAAGATTTAAACAAGGAGCAGCAGGTTCTGGAGACTCGCTTCGAGGAAGCAAGTTTGCATCAAGTATTTTTCGTCCAGGTTCACCTTTCAGAAAAGGATATTCTGACAGCCCAAGAAACAGATCATATGTAGTAATGAACAATGTTCTTTATCACTTACACCCAGTGAAAGTGAAAAGACACGGAGTACGTTTGTCATACACGCTTTGCCTAGGAGGAATGAGCTTCTTCTTATTCATTGTGTTGACCATTACAGGTATATGGTTAATGTTTTATTTCCGACCAACAGAAATGGCTTATGCAGATATTCAGGCACTACAGACGAGTGTTGCATTTGGTTCGTTAGTTAGAAACATGCATAGATGGGGAGCACATCTTATGGTGTTGGTCGTATTCTTGCATATGTCTAGAGTTTTTTACCATGGCGCCTACAAAGCTCCTAGAGAATTCAACTGGGTAATTGGTGTAATATTATTGTTCCTAACTCTATTCCTATCTTTTACTGGTTACTTACTTCCTTGGGATCAGCTAGCTATATGGGCTGTAACAGTGGGTGGAAATATGGCAAGTTACACGCCGGTGTTCGGTGCCCAAATTAAGTTTGGGTTATTTGCTGGTCTAGAAGCCACTACAGCAACACTACTTAGATTTTATGTTTTACACGTACTCTTCTTCCCATTCATTATTGTCATCTTCATGGCAATACACTTTTGGAGAGTTAGAAAGGACGGAGGTATCTCTGGACCTCTCTAGAGAAAGATAATTTATGGTTGATATTCCTGAACACTTACTTTTAAGATCTGCAGAAGCTAGAGCTAAAGCTTTAGGTATAAGTGTTGAACAAGCTCTTGCAGAGATGAAAGGTGAATCAAATCCAACTGTTGTTGCTGAAGAACCAGAAGTAGTTGAAATTGCAATACCTGAGCCTGTAGAAGCGGAAGCACCTGCACCAGTAGAAACACCTGCTGCAGAGGAAACCCCTGCACCTGCAAAGGAAGAAGCACCAGCACCTGCTAAAGCTGAAACTCCTGCACCTGCAAAGGAAGAAGCACCAGCACCTGCTAAAGCTGAAACTCCTGCACCTGCCAAAGCACCAGCTGAGGCGAAAACGGATACTCCAGAAGAAGTTGATTTCGCTCCTGAAGTAAAAGTAACACAGAGATTATTAACAGTTGTTAAGGCAAAACCAATTCAAAAAGCATCTGGTGAGCCAGTAGATAAAGTGAACACTTGGCCACATCTCATGCTTCCAGAATTCATATCCTTAATGGCGATGATGGCTTTTTTAATCTTACTCAGTGCAATACTCAACGCACCACTCCTCGAAGAAGCTAACCCAAACATCACTCCAAACCCAGCAAAAGCACCATGGTACTTCTTAGGTCTTCAAGAGGCACTCTCGTATTGGGATCCTCAAATTGCAGGTGTTATGATTCCTCTTGTAATTGGACTAATAGGTTTTGCTGCTATTCCATATATAGATAGAAACCCTGAAAATCATCCTTCAAAAAGAAAATATGCAATTATGATGTTTACCTTTTTCTTAGCGGGAGCAGGGACACTTACCATCATTGGTGTGTTGTTTAGAGGACCAGGTTGGAACTGGACATATCCATGGATTGATGGAATATGGTTTGATGACTTGTTAGATTGGATATATTTCGAATGAGCATTGTTGAATTATCCTTTATTGCTATTGGAGCAATAGGTGTACTTGGTGTTGTAGGAATAGTTGCGATTGTTACAGGTAGAGGACCAGGAAATATTGATTGGAAGAAAAACCTAGACAAGAGAGCTGTTAAGGCAGAAAAATCAAAAGAGAAAACAAGTTTTTTCGCACCTCGAAAACCAAAATCTGTTGAAGAGGCAAATGTTACTGAAGTGACAGATGTTGAAGAATCAGATGAGGCAGTTGAAGAGTCTGATGGCTCCATAAAAATTGAAGAAAAAGTTGTATATGAGGAAATCTCTGAAGAAGAAAGATATATCACAAGAAAACAATTTTTAGGCAAAGCACTTGGCGGTACATTTGGAGCTTTTATGGGCATCCAAGCTCTTGCGTGGCTAGGTTTTTTATGGCCAAAAGTCTCTGGTGGTTTTGGTTCTAAAGTTGATGCTGGAAAAATTGAAGATTTAAAAAACCAAATCATACAGGCAGATGGATCAGTCATACCAGCATTTATTCCAGAAGCTAGAGCTTATGTACTCCCGTTTAGTGAGACATCAGCTGGAGCCTCTCAATTTACAGATGGTTCAACTATTGCTGAAGGTCTTGTAGCTGTTTATCAGAGATGTGTTCACTTAGGGTGTAGGGTTCCATGGTGTAACTCTTCACAGGGTTTTGAGTGTCCATGTCATGGATCAAAATATAATATGGTCGGCGAATATTATGCAGGACCAGCACCTAGAAACTTAGACAGGTTTGTTGTAAATGTTTCATCATCTGGGAAACTCATTATTGATACTGGAACAATTATTGAATCACCAAGAGCTCCTGGGCTTTCAGTGAAATACCCACAGGGACTTTCATGTATTGCATTAGCACCTACTGAAGAATCATAATGAATAGTTCAATTTTTATTACCTTATTATCATTAGCAATCGTTGGTGCTCTTGCATATTTTGCAGCAGTAGGATTTAGGGGATCTGGTAAAAAAGAAGAAACGCCACCAAATCTCACCAAATACAAATCTGATGATGAGTTAGAGACCAAGCATCTTGATAAATCTCTTTCTTGGGCAGTTCTCATAGCTTCAGTCCTAACCATTATGATTCCTCTTTACTACTTGGGCGAAGATAGTCGTCAAGAGGGTTTTGCTGAAGAATTTGAAGACGTCTCTGTTGAAAGAGGTCATCATCTTTATGAAGAGTTTGGTTGTGGAAATTGTCATGGTGTAGATGGCAGTGGTGGAGCTGCCTCTTATGTTGAAAAACGAAGCGGGGTAAAAGTTACCTGGGCTGCACCTGCAATTAACAATGTTTTCTATCGATATGATGATGAAGAAGTCAAATACTGGCTCATCTACGGAAGAGCAAACTCACCGATGCCTGCATGGGGACTTGAAGGCGGTGGCCCAATGAACGATGGTCAGTTAAATGACCTTATTGATTATTTGCACTCATTTCAAATTGATCAGACCGTTGAGCTTGAAACAATAGAATCAAGTATTAATTCAGCACTTCTAAGAATTGAAAATTCAGCACTTCAAGTAGAAAATGAAATTGTTAATCAAAAACTTTTAATTGAAGAAATTAAAGCTGGGCCAGCAAAACTTCCTGTCCTAGAAGAAGCTGTTGAAAAGATTACAGCTTTACTAGAAAAAGAGAGCGGTATTGATTCTGATGAAGATGGGCTTTACGACTCTGTTGAAATAGAGCTATCAGAGTACAGCGCAACAATTGCAGATGTAGTTGGTTTATCAGTACTTAACCTAAATCCTGAAGAGGAAGAGTCAACACCATCACGAAAAGATGCTTCTGTTGCTAGAGGGTATTTGTCACAACTTAATTCTCAATTAATAAATACAGGAATACTTGTGGATGGACAAGAGAAGTTTTTAAACGAGGGTCTTCAGGGATTAGCATTCTTAGAAACCGCATTAGAGCAACAACTATGGCAGGTATCTTATGAAGAAATTGCTGATTCAACATTTGGTGGGGACTTAGATGCAGCAAAAAGAGCCGTAGGACTATTCAATGCTTATTGTGCAAGGTGTCATACAGCAGGTTATTCTGCAGGGGTTGCTTATACTAAAAAAATTGCTTCTGGTGGTTTAGGCCCAGCACTCAGGAATGGAAGAGCAAATATACAATTCAAATCCAGAGATGACATGATAGATTTTATTATTAATGGTTCCGTAAATGGAAAAGGTTACGGTGTAAATGGTGTTGGTGGAGGAAAAATGCCTGGATTCGGAGCAGTATTACCAGAATCTGACATTGCATTAGTGATAGACTACTTAAGAGGAATGGGGCCAGATGCGTGACATAATGAGATCGCTACTTTCAGCGAATCTAACTATTACCGGGATAATAATGTTCATAGGTTCCCTTGTGGTATTCTTCGGGTCAACTTTATTAATCACTGCAACAAACTTAGGTAAAAGACTTGGCTTTCTAGTTGTAGGTGCTGCAACATTTGGATGGGGAATAATTAACTCAATCTTATTTGTACTTTATGCTCCACGAGGTCCAAAACCTGCAGAGATAGAGGGATTAAATGCTTTTGAAATTAGAATTCTTCCACTTACTTTTCTTATCGGCTCAACCATTCTTTTTGTAATGTTTGTACTTGCTTTAAATAGGTATGAACAAGAGAAAATTGAGTTCGAAAATACAGCTGAATAAATAACTATAAACACCTCAACTCTATAATTAAGTTATGGAAGAAATTGTAGATATTATCGTATCAGTAGCTCGAATAGTTATTCTTGGTCTAATTATTTTTAGACTTTTTAGGATTTTAAGACCTTTCGAAAAGGGTCTAATTGAAAGATTTGGAAAGTATAACAGAGAAGCAAAACCAGGACTAAACATTGTCATTCCTTGGATAGAGAAACTTATCATTGTTGATATGCGTGAGCAGGTTATTGATGTTCCACCTCAAGAAGTTATTACTAAAGATAACGTAACAATTACTGTTGATGCAGTCATCTATTATGAACCAACAGATCCTAAAAAACTTGTATACAACGTTGGAGACTTCATTACAGCTGCTACAAAGTTAGCCCAAACAAACTTAAGGAATGTTGTTGGTGACCTAGAGTTGGATGCTGCCCTTACTTCAAGAGAAACAATCAACACACAACTTAAACTTATTCTTGATGAAGCAACTGATAAATGGGGTACAAGAGTAGTTCGAGTTGAGATTCAAAGAATTGATCCACCTCAAGATGTTCAGGACGCAATGAACAAAGTTATGAAAGCAGAGAGGGATAGAAGAGCTGCTGTTACTGAAGCAGAAGGTGAAAAGAAAGCCGCAATTTTGACTGCTGAAGGTGAAAGAGAGTCACAGATTCTATCAGCACAAGGTGAGGCAGAAGCTCTCAAAGCTGTAGCTGATGCACAGAAGTATGAAAAAATTGCAGTTGCAGAAGGTGAAGCTGAAGCCATTGAACAAGTATTTAATGCGATTCATAAAGGAAATCCATCCAATGAACTTATTGCAATTAAGTATCTTGAATCATTAGAGAAAATAGCAGACGGTAATGCAACCAAGATATTTCTACCAGCTGACATGTCAGCTACACTCGGAAGTATTGGTGCAATATCAGAACTTTTTAAAGAAGATAAAGATAACTCAGAAAAACTTGCTGACGAATAAATAAAAACCTATTAAAAGTAGGGATACACCACTTACTTTGTTTATAAAGTCCTTAGTTGTTTCAGATGAATTCTTAAAGAAGAAGTCACTTGTATAGGCATATGTAATATCTGCAATAAAATTAATCAAAATGGTGATAAGCCCGAGATAAATTAGGCTCAAAAAATATCCAGATTCCGCTGTCATGTAAATTGGCAGAACAGTGAGATAAAAAACCCACATTTTTGGATTAAGTAGATTTACTTGAAAGCCTGTCAAAAAAGCAGAGCTGTTAGTTACCTTTTCTTTTGTAGAGCTTTTCGATGTCACTGTTTGGAAACCTTTGAAAATAATATAAATAGAACCCACAAAATAAATAACGTTAATCATGACTGGTACAGTATTGACGAGAAGACTGACAACTAATGCTGAGACTACAGTTATTCCTATAGCTCCAGTAGCAGCACCTAGAGCTACTTCAAAACCCTTTCTTCTAGAGTGTTGGACTGATTGGTTAACCACTAGGGCAATAATCAATCCTGGACTAAAAGCAACACTCAGTTGGATTATTAAGAAGGGAAGTAATACAGAAGAACTAATCACACAAGTTCAATGCACAAAATTAAGATTTACTCTTTTTGAGGGCAGGTACTCCCAGAACCATCTCTACTTCAAGATCTTTATACTCTTCTGCTATTTGATTACCAATAATTATTAATAACTCAAGTGTAGATTCTTTCTTTCCTGCATTTGCACCAAATGTTCTAGGAGCATCTGTGTATTGCTTTTTAATATTATTAAATAATTCAGTAGATTCTGTTTTATTAAAATTATCAGAAATCATTTTTTTAGTTATTGATTCAAAACTTTTTCTTTGTCTTCTTGGAAGGTTAAATTTCATATCAACATACTAACTAATTATTGATTCTTATTTGCAGCGAGACCTTATATTCTTCTGAATATTTAACAGTATCTAATTCAGTAAAATTAAATTTTTCATGAAAAAGAAATGATGGGATATTCTTAGCTGGTAGAAGATTTATTTCAGCTGTTAAGTGGGAAATACTATTCATTTCGGCAAATTTAACAACTTCTTCATAAAGTTTCGACCCTATAGATCTTTTCCTGTAATTTTTATCAACAGCGATTCGGTCAATGTATAAAAAATCACTTACACGTTGACTAATTTCATTGAAATTTTTATGTTCAAAGTCACTCATATAAGAGTTTGTCGTTTTTGTATCTTGGAAAGAGATAACAAATCCCACAACTTTATCATCAACAACTGCACATAAATTAAAATCTGAGTTCTCCCATGAGTTTTGAAGCTCTTCAAGTGTTACAGTTCCAACTTCTGGAGTATTTTCTTGATTAATTCTGTGACACTCTACTAAGTTTTCGCTTTTTATTTTGATTATTTTCATTTGATACTCATAAAATTATACATTGTGTGTATAAAATGTTAAATTAGTCATATGCAAGATACTACTGTACTAATGAGCTCACCGGAATATTTTAAAGTTGAATATTCTATAAATCCTTGGATGGTCGAGGGTGTGAACGTAGATTTAGATTTAGCAAAACAGCAATGGGACAATCTTAAATTAACAATTGAAAAAGCTGGAGCAATGGTAGAAGTAGTTCCTCCAAATGAAAATTATCCCGACCTAGTCTTTACTGCAAATTCAGGAATAATAAATGAAAATAGAGTTTTAATTGCAAATTTTAAATTTAAAGAAAGACAAGGAGAGGAAGAGATTTACTCTAATTGGTTCAAAGAAAATGGATATTCAGTCTCAAGAATTCCATCAGAATTTAAATTTGAAGGAAGAGGCGACGCATTTGTTTTAGGGGATTATCTTGTTGGATCTTATGGTATTAGAAGTGATAAAGAAGCTCTTCTATATATAGCAAATGAGTTTGGGCTTGAGCCAAAAATTGCAGAGTTAGCTGACCCCAAGTTTTATCACCTTGATACTTGTTTTCAACAACTTCCAACCGAAAATAAAGATGCAATTTTTTATCCAAAAGCATTTAAAGATGAATCTCTGTCAGAGTTCTCAGATCTTTTTAATTTAATTCCAGTTTCTGAGGAAGATGCAAACAAATTAGCATGCAATGCTGTAGTGATTAATGATACGGTCATTTTTCCTTCTGAAGATATTGAGGTAATGGAGAAAGTTCGTGAACTTGGGCTCAATGCAGTAGCTGCGGATGTTTCAGAATTTCTTAAATCTGGTGGTGCATGCCAGTGTCTTGTAATCACATTAAAATAAAAATATGATTCTTAAAGCTATTTTGTGGCCAATAAAAAAAGTGTTGCTTTTTCCAATAAAAATTCTCTTTTATGGAACACTGCTTTTTATTGTTGGAATTTTATTTTTTCAATACAGAGCTGAGTACGATGTGGACGTAAGCCCCCTTAGTGTTGCTGAGTATGAAAATTGTATCAATGTAATTGATGATTATGACCTCACTATAAATTTACTCTCAGAGTATGTTGAAAAACTTGATAGTCAACAACAATCATTTCTGTATAGTTACCTACCAGATTCATTTGGTGTATTGACAACGCCTCAAGAGATTACCGAAGATGATTTTCAAAATGTAAGAACATTTTTAAAGAACTATCTTCAAGCTGGGAGATTTCCTGGTTTTGGAGGTAAAGCCTTAGCTCCTCAGGCTGCAAGTCTGTGTCGAGATGGGTTAAGTTAAATCTTCAACACTTGCATTAGTTAACCTAACAAGTGTTTCAGGAGAAAGAAAAAATTTACTTACTCTGTTGCCACCACCAATAAATACCTTTTCCCTAGTCATAACATTTTTATCGATATAAATTTTGATGTCTTGAGGTAGTCCAAGTGGACTTATTCCTCCATACGTTTGTTCTGTTAAAGATTCGGCTTCTTCCCTAGAGGCAAAGCTGAGTTTTTTTGAATTTAATACAGATTTTCCTTTGTGATTAACATCTAATCTATCAACGCCGAGAACACAAAATAATGCATAAAACTCCTGGGGCTTTTTGGATTTTATCAGTATCGCATTACAGGAATCCTCAATTTTATAACCATAATGATCACAAAAGCTTTGAGTGTCAGAAAAAGCATCTTCACATTCAAATATTTCAAGTTCATCTTGATGATCTTGATAAAGATTTACAACGGTTTTATGAATATCCACCATAGGAATAATGATATCTGTTTTTTTTATGTAAACTTCTTTTATGGAATTTAAAACAATAATTGAACCATTCAAAATTAAGTCAGTCGAACCACTAGCAATAACCACGCCAGAACAGAGAAAAGAATTCCTTGAGAGAGAAAGCTGGAATCTTTTTGGTCTTCAGTCTCAAGAGGTAACAATTGATTTATTAACTGATTCAGGAACTGGTTCAATGTCCTCTGAACAATGGGCTGCAATAATGAGAGGGGATGAAGCATATGCTGGTTCACACTCATGGCAGAGATTTAATGAGGTAGTTTCAGATTTAACTGGTTACAAACACATTATTCCAACTCATCAGGGAAGAGCAAGCGAGAAAATTCTTGCAACCATTACCGTAAAAGAAGGTGATATCATACCTAGCAACAGTCATTTTGACACAACAAGGGCAAACTTTGAAGCTGCACTCGCAACACCAGTAGATTTATTATGTGAAGAGGGACTTGATTTACTTGCACCTTCACCATTCAAAGGCAATATAGATTTAAACAAACTGGAAGCATTGCTTGCAGGTGAAGATAATGAAAAGATTCCATTCGTATTAATGACGATCACTAACAATACAGGTGGGGGTCAGCCAGTCTCTATGGAGAACCTAAAAGCCGTTAAGGCTCTGTGTGAAAAATATAATAAAATGTTTTTACTTGATGCATGTAGATTTGCTGAAAATGCTTGGTTTGTAAGTCAAAGGGAAGATTCATATAAAGATGTTGAAATTAGAGATATTGCTAAAGAAGCATTTCGATTGGCAGATGGATGCACAATAAGTCTCAAAAAAGATGGTTTTGGTAACATTGGTGGGCTTCTTGCACTTAATGATGACGCTCTTGCGGAAGCAGCAAGAAATGTATTGATTTTAACTGAAGGATTTCCAACCTATGGAGGTCTTGCAGGCAGGGATTTGGATGCTTTAGCCCAAGGTTTAAAAGAAATAACTGACAGACATTATCTCGAATACAGAGCAAGATCTATTTCTTACCTAGGTGAAAAAGCTATTGAGTATGGTATTCCAGTTGTGCAACCAGCTGGGGGTCATGCGTTATATATTGATGCCAAAACATTCCTTCCAAACATTCCACCTCACCAATATCCTGGTCATGCTGTTGCCTGTGAGATATATCTTATTGGTGGAGTTAGAGGTGTTGAGCTGGGTACTTTGGCATTTGGAGTTGCAGGTGAAAATGGAGATCCTGATACTCCAGCAACTCATGAGTTAGTACGACTTGCTGCGCCTCGACGAACTTACACTCAGAGCCATTTCGATTATGTTGCAGAGGTTTTAGAAAAGCTAGCTGAGAGAAAAGATAAGTTAAAAGGATATAAGATCACACAACAACCAAAACTACTTAGACACTTTACAGCTAAGCTTGAACCTTTAAAATAAATTTATGAACTACTTTAGGAAAACAAAATTTAGAGAATCTTCTCTTATAATAGTTGCTTTATTTGTAGCAATTGTTTATTTTACAACAAACATTATTTCATATGAACAGAGCAAAGATGTACAGGAATTAATCGATGCAAGAGTTGAAGAAGCACTAAAGGAAGCAACTACAACTACTTTCCCTACTACTACTACTACTACTACTACTACTACTACTACTATCGTTGCTCCCAATTTAGATTATGAAAATGGATGCTCAAGTTTATTAGACAAATATAATGATAAGTCAATTTATTTGGCTGCAATAGAAAGCCCCTTTCCTGGTGAGATTATTTCAAAAATATATACGGTAAAAGGTTGCTCTAGATCATTTGAGGGAACAATTTATTGGGAACTAATCGATAAATTTGGTAATACTGTTGAAAGAAATTTTACAAACGGAGGAGCCTATGAAATGGATTTATTTGAATTTGAAATAGATACGACAGTTTTTGAAGATGGTAAATATTTTTTAAGAGTATATGAAATAGATGAATCTGGTGGTGAGAGTTCTCTCAAGCTAAATGAAACCTTATTACAAATATATATTTCTAATTCTTAATGCGAGAATGAAAACACCCCTTTCGCTTATTACGTTATTTATAATATTTTTTGTTTACTGCAATGAACCAGCTTCTGTGGAAGAAGTAAATGATACTACTACTCCAACTGCTGAAAAAGTTTTAGATGAAGAACCAGATCTATATGTAATGTTAATGTGGCATCAGCATCAGCCATTTTATACAAAAAATGATGATGGTTACTATACAAGGCCGTGGGTAAGAGTTCACGCAACGAAAGATTACCTTGATATGGTTGAGTTAGTTGCTGACTATCCAGATATGAAAGCAACTTTTAATCTTACACCAGTACTACTTAGACAACTTGAAGATTTTTCAAACGGTGCAAAGGATTTATATTGGTATTACACAGAAATAAATTCAGAAGATCTAACGGATGATGATAAAATTTTTATAGTTTCAAGATTTTTTGATACAAATCCAAAAGTTATTGCTCGATTTCCTAGATATGTAGAACTTCGAAATTCAAACCAGAACTGGTCTACGTGGACAAATCAAGATTTTAGAGATTTACAAATTTTGTTTAATCTTGCTTGGACGGACCCCAAATATCTTTCACAAGAACCGTTACAAGATTTAGTTAGAAGGGGAAGAGATTTCACAGAAGAAGATAAGATTATTCTCTTAAATAAACACTCAGAGTTGATTGACATGGTAATTCCAACGCACGCTGAGTTATGGAAAACTGGTCAGATAGAAATAACCACTACTCCTTATGCTCACCCTATTCTTCCCCTAATATTTGATACAAACTTGGCAGCGGTAGGAGATATTGGAGCAGAATTACCAACAAATAGATTTAATAAACCAACAGATGCCGCTATCCAGGTTGAAAAAGGCTTGGATTTAGCTGAGGATCTTTTAGGTCAAAGACCTACAGGAATGTGGCCAGCTGAAGGTGCTGTTTCTCAAGAAGTTTTAGGCATGTTTGCAAAAGAGGGAATTAAATGGATTGCTACAGGGGAACATGTATTGTCAAAATCTCTCGATATCCCCACTTTTAAAAGAACTACAAAAGGGATTGTTACTAATCCAGAAGTATTGTACACCCCTTGGTATGGTCAACTCAACAGGCAGGATGATGTTGCCATCTTTTTTAGAGACCTATCTATCTCTGATAAAGTTGGATTCACTTATAGCGGAATGTCGTCTGAGCTAGCAGTTGCTGATATGATGAAAACCTTGCAAGCCGCAAGAGAAGTTAGCGTGACAATGGATAAACCACTGGTAGTCTCAATAGTTCTAGATGGTGAAAATGCATGGGAGCACTATCAAAATGATGGAATAGATTTTCTGAGTCTAATGTATGAGACTCTTTCAACAACAGATTGGCTAACAACAACAACTCCAACGGAATATATTGAAAAATATGGTTCTCAAATTAATAAATTAGATACTGTATTTCCTGCATCTTGGTTTCAACCCAATTTTGCTACATGGATTGGTGAGACCGAAGAAACTTATGCATGGGACTATCTCCAAAAAACAAGAGCTTTTTTTGATAGGTCAAATACATCAGGAGAATACAGTAACGAACAGTTAGAAGAGGCTTTTGATTACATGTTGTTGGCAGAAGGTTCTGATTGGTTCTGGTGGTATGGCAGCGATCAATCGAGTAGTAATGATGACTACTTCGGTTCAGCATTTAGAAATCTATTAAAAAATGTATACACTGCTCTTGGCGAAAAACCCCCTGCGTATTTAGATATTCCAATTATTTCTCCTACTGCTAAATTATTTGATAAACCTTCAGATTCAATACTTGATACAAATCAAGCCTTACTTGTTAATGGAGCAACAAATAAAAATATTTGGAGTGACGCTGGAGAGATAGAAACCTCAGATATTATTTCAAAAATGAAATATAGATTCTCGAATGAACATTTATATATCTCAATTCAAAAATCCTCATCTGCAATGCAGGAATCGGAACCATGGAAATACACTGATTTAGATATCTATATAGAAAGTCCATCCAGAACAAAGATTAGAAGATCCTCGGTACCATTTAAAGATGGAGAAATCTCCAATCAGGCATTTTTAGGAATTGAAGCCACTCAAGCAATATTTCATAAGGGTGAAAATCTTAGTAATGGTCCATACTTTACATGCACTAAAAGAGACTTGCCTTATGAGGGAAGCGTTAAAGAAGAAACATTTTCTACATCGTGCTTAACTAAAGAAACTACGGAGGTCTCCTCTTTTGGGAATGAATTGTACCTTAAGATTCCAATAGATGAGCTTGGTTCACTTAGCTTTGGAGATAAAATTAAATTTCGAGTTTACTCAGATATGTTTGATGGGTACATTGAACCCTCCAAACCTCTAGCATTGTTTGTTCCCGAAGTTTCAAATGTTGAACTTTTTTTAGAAGTTGAAGATCCAATTAAAGATGATCATGGGGAAGGTAGCTATACGTATCCAACTGATGGTGTATTTATACCTGGAAGTTACGATTTTGAAGGATTCTCTGCTGGAGTTGCTGATGGAAACCTTATAATGAATTTCGATATATTAAGTGCTATAAAAAATCCATGGAATTCACCAAGAAGTTTATCAGTACAAACTATCGACGTGTACATAGATAAAGATTTTGGTGCAGATACAGGAGTAACTCAACTTGGTAATTATAGGTTTGCCAAAATGCCAGATGGATCCGGTTGGGAATATCATATTGTTATAGAGGGATGGGAACCACAGATTTGGAAGTCACTTCCAAGTGGAGAGTCAGAATTAGTCACTAATCAATTTGATATTGTTGTTGTGCCAGACAAAGGAGTTGTTGTCGTAAAGCTTGATATTGAAACTCAGCTTGGTGGTGGAAATCCAGAGGATTGGCATTATGGAGTAATATTGATGTCTCAAGATGGCTACGGACCAAACTCTTCTAGGATAAGAGAAATTAATCCTTCAGCTGAACAGTATCGAGGTGGAGGTGCTCCTAATATTGTTAATCATCCAAATATTTTTGACACAATTCATCCTGAATCAGGAGTACAAGAAGATTTACTGAGCTCATATCAAGATTATGCTGGTTCAGTTGACGATATTTTAGACAAAGATTTAGGAACGATACCCTTAGTTAGCAAAGACTCCTAATATTACTTTGTATGAAAAAATGGAATTGGCCACTTCTTGCAGTTATCACTTGGTTTTTAGCTTTTATTACTGGTGTATGGGCAGATTATGGTACAGATGATGGAATTTTTACAATGGGTAATCTTCTTACTGGTATGAGTACGATAGCTTTTCTAATTTATTATTTGAATACTCGCAAAATTAAAAATTAAATAAAAAATACCTTACCCTTTTAAAACATGGAGCTGTAACATCTATTTAGAAGCTGTCTTTTTAAGAATTAGTGTTGCAACACTATAAGCTTCAAACAGTAGAAGAGAGGACCTTTCATTCTCTCTTTTTCTGTTTCTGGGGTAAATGAAAATTACATTACCTGTATAAATTGTAAAATGTCAGTATGAGTCTATGGAAAAAATTTTTGAAATGGGAAAATAGGATATTCTCTGCTCCATATAGATGGCTGCTTAAAAAAGGCATTATCGCCATAGGAACAATCGCTAAAAAAATCTATCTCTCCATGGATGATTTGTATGAAGAAAAATTTTTAGATGAATATAAAGGTAACCCAAATTGGGCTGGGGATGATTGATAAATAGATCAATCTAAGACAGCGTAGACAAAGATACTCAATCAATATTATTTTATGTTACTAATAGTCGCATAAAAACTCCTATCGTATATAATGTTACTAAGAATAACATAAAAAGGAAAAAATGAATTTAGTAGGTTTAAAGGAATTATCAGAGCTTTTGGAGGTACCCTACGAAAAATTAAAAGTATGGAAGAGCAGAGGTCGACTACCTGAACCATTTCAGACAATAAGCGGGACTCCAGTTTGGGACTGGGACGAGACAGAAGAGGAATTCAGAACTATTGATATAAACCAAAATTCAGGAAGACCAAGAAAGCCAAAAATATCTATAGCTGGTGGATTAATCGAGATTGATGTAAAAGGCAACAACAAAGAAAGAGATGAAAATATCTCAATTAGAGTCAATGGAAAGTCATTTGTTGACATCCAAGCAGAACCTGCAAAGTCTAACAACAGGTCCGATAGGAATTTATCTATTCAAATTTTAGGAAAAAAGGTAGTAGATATCAGCACCGACGACTTTGATGAAGAAGAGAATAAGGATGTAGATAATGAAGACAGTTAGTTTTGAAGTAGGAAGATTTACTGGTGGTGCCATAGCTTTATTAATGCTTGGCTTAGTAGCTGCAGTTAGTATATTTATACTCAAAGTTGCATTTACAATCATTGCAATTGGTGTATTAATTAAAACATTCTCAAGAAAATAAAATAAGGGTACTTTATTATTTTTCGTTCAGAAGTTTCTGTTCTTTTATAGGGCTTTTTCCAGTTTCAACTTTTTGTTGATAGGCTTTATCGAAAGCTTTTAACTGCCATCCATCCATTCGAGATCTTCCAGCTTGAATAACATCCGCTTGTTCTTTATCTGAATAAGAAGACCATTTTTTTATTTCATCTGTTGTGCGAGCACACCCATAACACAAATCACTGTTGGGATCAGTTACACATACATTTATACATGGAGATACAATTGCCATTTTTATATACTAATTTGTTTTACAAGTTTCCTGGCACTATTTCTTAGCTCTTCTTTTGGATTTGTAAGTCCTTTTGGTCCACATTCAAATATCCCATTGAAATCATTATCGTCAATGTAGTCGTACTGACCACCTAAAAAATATTTCTCACCCTCAACATGTTTTAGTATTTCTCCAATAACTTTTCCACGCAAGGATGTCTTATCAAATTTTCCTTCACAGACAATACTGATTTCACCACGTTGAATCTTTCTACTCAGATTTGTCACTTTAAGAAAATATTCCGATCCAGAAATAACGTTGCATCCAAGAACTTTTCCAAGAACAAAAGACAAACCACCAGCAGCTCCTGTATTTTCACTAGATGGATCAAGATGAACGCCAAGTTCACCAGATAACATATCAAATATTCTCTCTAGATGTATTTCAACTTGTTTAATTTCTTTTTTATTTAGACCCTTTTGTGGTCCGTATGCAGATATTGCAGAATTATTACCTAGGAGTGAAATTGAAGTATCAGTTAATACAGTTAGCTCTACTGGCTTGAATGAATCACTAATCTTTACAGAGGTAATATCCATAAAGTCTCTTGGTTTAGGATCAGAAATAATTCCTTCATTAGAATAAAAATCAACCCCTCGGGCACTTAGCAATCCAATTCCTCCATCGACTGTTTTAGATCCTCCTAAACTCAATACATCAACTTCATCAATTACTTGGGATAGAGCTACAGTACTAAGGTCAAAAGGATGACGGCTAGAGTTATTAACTCCTATCAACTTGGCAGACTCAAAATATATTTCCTTATTTATTATTAGAAATTCAGCTGGTATCCAATTGCCTACAAAGTCTTTCTTCATGATGGTGTGTTGTGTTGGTATATTGTAATGTTTCAATATTTCGGTGGAATCTTCTCCACCATCCGTTACAGGAAAGTAGCTAGCTTGTATGCTAGCGTTTCTAAATATAGTCTTTATTTCAGCCAAAACTTCAGAAGCAGTGAGCGTGCCAGAAAATTTATCACTATATATATTTACCTTCATGTCTTAAGTTTATTTATAGATAACCCTTAAAACCAATAAAATAAAATAATGAAGGTTGGATTCTTATCAGACAAAAATGGGTTTAGAGCTCCTTTGCACCCAGATTCATTGACAAAATATAATAAAACTCAGTTATTTGTAGAAAAAGATATATTCAAAAATATTGACTTAGAGTCAAAAGACTACAAAAAACTTAAACCATTAAATAAAACAGCATTAAAGCAAATGGATGTTGTTTGTTTTGTTGACTCAGTAGATCTGAGCGTAATTAAATCCTTAAAGCCAAATACAAAAATTATTGGACTTTTTGATGATAAAACTAAAAAAGATATCAAAAAAATAAGACCTGATGTTGCCCTATATGATTTTTTCAAACTTCCTAGAATCTCAAGAGCGCAGAATATGGATGCTCTGTCATCTCAAGCAAACCTATTGGGATATGCCTCAGTCTTAAGAGCTTCTTTAGCGACTTCAAATGTTTTACCTATGATGACCACGGCAGCAGGAAACATTTCTCCAGCAAAAGTTTTAATTCTAGGAATAGGAGTTGCAGGTTTACAGGCAATTGCTACGGCAAAACGACTAGGTGCACGTGTATGGGGTTATGATGTTCGTGCAGATGTAAAAGACCAAGTGGAGAGCCTTGGTGCAAAATTCGTGGAAGCGAGCTCCATGTCCCAAGATGGTGTTTATGCAAAAGAGTTAACCAAGAAGGAACAAGCAGATTTAAAAAAGGCATTAGCTAATCAGGTTATAGAGAGCGATATTGTACTTACTTTTGCACAGATACCAGGTAAGAAAGCTCCATTACTAATTGATAAAAAGACAGTTTCAAAAATGAAAAAAAACTCAGTTATTGTAGATTTAGCAGCAGGAACAGGTGGAAACTGTGAGCTTACAAAAGCTGGAAAAGTTATTCAAAAAGACGGAGTTAAAATCGTTGGAGAGATGGATATTCTAAAAAACGTTAAACATGCTGCAACAAAACTTTATTCAGAGAACATTAGAAATCTTGTACAGCTTCTTGAAGATAACCCTGAAGATGAAATTTTTGTTGAGATGAGTTCATAATGGAAGCAACTTTCTTACTTACATTGTTGATAACTTTTTTAGCAAGCTTTATAGGATATGAACTTATATCAAAAATTCCACAGACCTTACACACTCCTTTAATGTCTGGTTCAAACGCTATTTCTGGGATTACATTAATTGCTGCAATTCTTATATATCCAGAAGTGGGAGATTCGCAATTACTTAAAATTATCCTTTTACTTGCAATAGCCTTTGCAACTCTCAATATTGTTGGAGGGTTTTCAGTAACTGGTCGAATATTAGAAATGTTTAAGAAAAATGATTGAAATAATACTACTTGTCTCATCAATTTTATTTATCTTTGCTTTGAAGCTATTTGGAAGACCTTCAACAGCACATAGAGCAAACACTTTTGCTATGTTAGCCATGGCACTAGCTGTCTTTAGTGCTTTTAATTTTGACTTTTCAAAATATGATTCAGCTTTTTACATTACAATTGTTGTTTCCGGCCTTCTCGGAGTTTTAATATCAAAACGAGTTCAGATGACACAAATGCCAGAGTTAGTTGGTTTATTTAATGGCTTTGGTGGAGGAGCTTCTGGTGCAATTGCCTATGTTGAGCTCTCTGGTAGTTCCTTACCAATTTCTGTTGTTTTTGTAGCTATCTTTTCAATGGGTATCGGAATGTTTACTTTCTCGGGAAGCCTTGTTGCAGTAATGAAACTGCGTGGCAAACTAAATAACTTCAATAAAAAATTAGCAGATATATTTTCAGTTTTTTTCCCTCTGATCTTAGTAATTCCAGCTGTTTTAGAAATGGATGAACTTTTAATGGAATTTATTATCTTGGTTGCATTAATTGCTGGAGTTATAAGAGTTGCTGTCATTGGTGGAGCAGATATGCCAGTTGTCATAGCATTTTTAAACTCTCTATCTGGAATTGCTGCTTTGTCAGCAGGGTTTATCGTAAATAGTATTATTTTGATCGTGGCTGGTGCCTTAGTGGGTGCTTCTGGAATAATTCTTACACTCCTTATGTGTGCTGCAATGAATCGTACGCTTCGAGACGTTCTTAAGGGTGGATTTGGTGGTACAGCTATCAATAATGAATATGAAAAAGATCCAATTAGTACTTCCCCAGAAGATGTTGCCATTCAGTTAAGCTATGCAGAATCTGTAGTTATTGTTCCGGGATATGGAATGGCAGTAGCTCAAGCACAGGCAGCTGTTAAAGAGTTAACAAATACCTTAAAAGGTAAAAATATTGAAGTGAAGTTTGCTATTCATCCTGTTGCTGGAAGAATGCCTGGACATATGAATGTGCTTTTAGCTGAGGTAGATATTGATTATGAAGATATGTATACCTTAGAAGATATAAATTCTGAGTTTTCCTCAACAGATGTTGTAATAGTTCTTGGCGCAAACGACGTTGTTAATCCATTGGCTAGAACTGATGAAGACTCTCCAATTTATGGCATGCCAATACTTGATGTTGACTTAGCAAAACAAGTCATTGTTATAAAAAGATCTATGTCACCTGGATATGCAGGTATTGCAAACCCACTATTTATTAATGACAATGCAAAAATGCTTTTTGCAGATGCAAAAGAAGGCTTAGAAAATATAATTAAGTCTTTTGAACTTGTCTAAAGTTAATTAAACTGCAAAAGCATGATTAACGGTGATTATTTAGCAATAGAGAGACCTTTGCTTTACCTTCATATTCTTGCTGGTTTTATTTCACTTGCTATTGCCTATATCCTTTTATTCATTAAGAAAGGCAATAAAAGACATAAAAAATTAGGGATGATTTATGTATATGGGATGACAACTATTTTCGTGACTGCAATTCCATTAAGTTTGCTTGGAGAATTTAACCCATTTCTGTTTGTTATTGCCATTTTCTCCTTTTATCTGGCATTTTCAGGATATCGCCAAGGTCGAGATAGAAATGGAGCACGCGAGCAAATAGATAAAGTTCTAGGTGTATTCATTACTGCTACAAGTATTCTTTTTTATTCTATGGCTGTGAGTTTATATTTAATCGAGGACTCCATGTGGATTACCTCTGTTGTTTTTGGAAGCATAGCATTAGGTATGGGTATTAATGATTTTCGTCGTATGAAGATAGACGAACGTCCAGATTTTTATGACCGAACTAATCTGCATTTAAACCTTATGC
>Ga0228609_1000351_pt1 | contig 23492 bp, 12 predicted proteins | sample 10DmetaG_FD_190068 | JGI IMG/M metagenome (GOLD analysis project Ga0228609, IMG submission 190068) | Seawater microbial communities from Monterey Bay, California, United States - 10D | ecosystem: Environmental > Aquatic > Marine > Coastal | place: USA: California | collected 2016-11-10 | reverse complement strand
GAAAAATCTTATTAAAACCATTACTTTTCATTAGCTTTTTAGTGGCATGTTTAATGTTAAATGCTCAAGGATTTATCAGTAAAACCATACAATATGATGGCCTTACAAGAGAATATAGTATTTACGTTCCTGCAAGTTATGATGGAAATACAAATTTCCCTTTACTCTTTAATTTACATGGAGGAGGTGGCAATATTGCTTCTCATATTGGTATCGCAGATATGAGCCCTATCGCTGATACGGCAAACTTTATTGTTGTTTATCCTCAAGCACGCCCAGATCCAAGTGATGGGAACTCTTTCAACTGGATTAGTAAAGTCCCAGGCACTTTTGATGATGTGCCCTTTTTTAGTTCATTGATAGATACGATTGCCAGTAATTACCAAATAGATCTGAACAGAATATATGCTTGTGGTTATTCATTAGGAGGCGATATGTCCTTTGAGCTTGCTTGTAAACTCAATAGCAGAATTGCAGCTATAGCTCCAGTGGCAAGAACCATGCAAGCCAATCCAAATAGTTTTTGCTCTCCGGTGCATCCCACTGGAGTTCTTACAATACTTGGCTCTAATGATTTTACATCTCCATATAATGGAATCACCTTTGGCGGAATTGAATATTATCTCTCCGCAGCGGCAACACATAGATACTGGGCAACGCACAATAATTGTGATACAACTGCTACCATGATTTCTGTAAGCCCCTCTGTAGAGCGATATACTTGGTCAACTGCATCAGGTTGCGTCTATGTGGAGGAACTAAAGGTGATAGGAGGAGGACATGATTGGCCTGGAAGTTTTGGGGATATGACTATTGATGCTAGCTCAGAGATTTGGCAATTTGTTTCTCGCTATGACATAAATGGATTAATTGAATGCTCAACATCCTCAATAACTAAAGACAATAATATTAAAAAAAAATTTAGAGTTTATCCTAACCCAGTTAAAGATGCTATACACATTAGTGTAGGTTCAGAATTTATTGGAAATCGTTATGCTATCACATCTATTTCTGGTCAAAAAATATCTGAAGGAAAGATTGAGAAAGAAGAATCAGTTGTAAATATTCAAGATTTATCTGAAGGAATTTATTTCATGCAATTAGACGAAAATATTTATAAGTCTTTCAAAATAATTAAACAATAGTCTAAAGATTCGATAAAAATCTCAACACCTCTACATTATAAGGCCTCACAGTTGCCTGTAAATCAGTAGATTGCGGGGCTTTTTTGTATTTCAGGTAACAAATGGGTAATAAACCTATGCACTTCCTATCATTAAATTAGGCAAGATAGTAGATATCAAAAATGCACTATTGCAGCATACTTGAAACTCAGAACTAATGAGTCTAATAAAAAAAGAAAAAACTATTTTTTAGCAAACTTAAGTGTTTGATAATCGGTACGCAGAAAATAAATACCGCTTCTAAGCTTTGAGACGTCCAATAAGGAGTAATGTTCTCTTTGTTCAATCACATCTGTCATAAGGGTTAAGTTTGTGCCCCGGCTGTCAAAAATTGCGATGCTTTGATTTGCATTTAGAGGAATATTAATTCTGAGAATATTTTCGGTAGGGTTGGGACTAATTTCCAACTGATATGCTAGCCTATCTTCACCAACAGATTGGATTGGGGAAAACTCAAAAGTACCATCGAAATCAGTTTGTTTCAGTCGGTAGTATGAGATTCCTGGTAAAGGATTGTTATCAATTGTTTGGTAATGATTGACAGCCGTGGAATTCCCAGCACCACTAATTTCTTCAACAATTTGCCAATCAACGGCATCAAAAGACTTTTCAACGGTAAAATGCGAATTGTTGATTTCCGAGGCAGTAGCCCACTCCAATAGCACGGAAGAATTAGGTAGTTTTCTTGCTATAAAACTCACCAAGGTTACTGGTAATTGTGAATAGGCTAAGTAACGCATACCACCACCGGAACTGTTTCGGCAATTGTTACCACCTCCACAATCATATCTACAATTTTGTTTTTTATTATTACTACAATTATTATGATTGCTATTTTGCGTATCATAAAGGGATGGATTAACGCTTCCTTTTTTGTCTTGCACAGTAGTACCAGCACTAGTTGCACTTGAAGGAGTTGTATTGGTCTGTTCGAAATCATAATAAGTTTTTAAACCACTGGCAGAAGTAGAAATTGATCTATTATGATTTGATGTGTAAGTAGAAGATTTATCTGTATCCCAAATGGCAACATTGTCCAGACCACCATCTAAAAAACCACTTAAATTACCATTTTTACTAGATTTATCACCGCTGGATTCATCTGCTTCAGATCCCAAAGCAAGACCAGAGTATGGATTAGAGGTTGGGCTTTTACCTGAAGTAGAGCTAGTACCTTGCGATTCACCATTAACAAAAAGTTCAATTGTATTTGCCGAGTGATCGTACACACCAGCAACATGATACCATGTATTACATTTTGGTATTCCTGCATTGTTACCTGAATTATAACCATTTGTAGTATTTTTCCAAGCAGAATTAGTAAAGGAGGAATAAACGATTGTAGAGTTGCTACCGTTGCCAACTACAAAATAAAATTTATCTTCACTACCATTATTTGAAATAGCAGGATCAGGGCCTATCTTTTTAGCGTCACTACTTTGGATACCCAATTCAAAACCTTTGAGATTACCTCCATTCGTGCCTTTATGGTCTGCAACGGAAACAAATACATCATTGGAATTATGCCCCGGTTGGCTACTATTACCAGCACCAGCATTATTTGGGCAAGACTCATCACGAAGGTACACCCAAGTTTCCACAGAAAAATCACCGCCAAATACACTAGGAGTTGAGCTGGTGTAAGCACGTGAATATTGATCAATTTCTAGAACAGAACCACCAGGTTGTCCATACGAAAAATTCGAAAGCAATAAGGCCGATAAAAAGGTAAGATTATGTATTAAGTATCTCATTTAGATATAGTTACGTGTTACAAATATGTAAATTAAAAATTAAATTTTCTTGATAATATTTAGATTTAATTCAAATTTTATTAATGATTTTAATTAGATTAAGGAGCAGAAAATTCTAATATATTTTAGTAGTTCGATAAACAAGTACTATCTGATTATTGACACCAAAACTGAATATTGGAACTTATTTTCGCTTTTTAACTAGCAGCTCTTAATTGTCTTTGTTTAAAAAGGTTAACTTCATTCCTCTAAAGCTTCTACACGTTTTAACAAATCATTGATGGTGGCTTGTTGTTCCTCAATGATTTCTTGCTGTTCTTGCATAGCCTTAACAAGTGGCACTACGAACTCAGCATAACGTATTCCGTATAAATCTGTTTCATTTTGAGGGGCACTTACTCCATCAAAATCAAATCCTACTTTTTTTGCTGCTACTTCTACCTCTTGGGCGATAAAACCAGTACGCACTATGCTTGAAGATTCAAGATAATCTTCATCGGATAGCATACGTTTTTCTTTAATGCTATCTGGCATTGCTTGCATTGTTATTTCATCTTGTTTTCTAGTGTTTAGTGTGTAGGTTACAGGTCTAAGCTGTGAGATAAAGGAAAGCCCTGGTACTGCTTCCTGAACATTTTCTTTGATACGTCCATCACTTACACTTGTGAGCGCTACTTGTCCTTCAATAGTTGTTACGCTACTATTACCAATTCTCACCTTATTACTAGCATTTACCATAGCATTATATCCTAAAGCTGTGACATTATTTAAGTAAGCAAAGCTAACATCTGCACCATATCCAATTGCTGTATTATTATCACCTGAATTACTTTGAAAGAGAGTTTCATACCCAACAGCTGTATTTTTATCAGATTTATTATGATAAAGAGAGTAGTCGCCAAAAGCAGTATTACTATTACCAATTAGGTTGGTACCTAATGCCGTATAACCAAAAGCAGAATTATGTGTTCCACTAGTATTATTTTCAACTGCTAAGTATCCAACTGCAGTATTGAAACTACCAGTGTTATCATATAACGCATTATACCCTACTGCTACATTTTGATTCCCAGTTTGATTAGTATATAACGCACCGCTTCCAAATGCAGAGTTTTTATTTCCTGTGGAGTTATAAAATAGAGCTCTGTAGCCATTTGCAGTATTGTGATCCGCTGTGGTGTTATAAAAAAGGCTTAATTCACCATTAGCGGTATTGTAATCCCCTGTGGAGTTATTATTTAGACTTTGGTAACCATTTGCGGTGTTTGCAGACCCTGCGGTGTTATATCGAAGGGCACCATAACCATTTGCGGTATTGTAATCCCCAGTAGTATTACCATAAAGAGTAGCATAACCTATAGCTGTGTTATTATAACCACTTGCAGTGTTGGAGAAAAGAGCTCTAACACCTAATGCTGTGTTGGCTATCGCCCCACTTTTCCCTCTTCCAATTGTAAGCCATTCTCCTGTTGTGCCTGTAAAAGTTTCTATTGCTCTGTTGTCTGTATTATATATCAGTAGGCCCGTCGCAGGAGAGGAAATAGCATCTCGCTGTGAGGTTGTCATACGTGGAGGCAAAAATCCCTTCGTTGTTGAGGATACCTCTAATTGAGAGGAGGATGCTGGTGAGCTAGTACCAATACCTACTTGGGCATAAGAAATCGTTGCTGTAATTAATAAAGTGACGAGGATAATATATTGTTTCATGATATGAAAATCGTTATTTAATGAATTTTTGGGTAGTTGTGTTTGTATGTAAAAAGTAGGTACCTTTTGCTAATCCTTGTACGTTAATGGTATGTTTGCCTGTTGATAGGTGTTTCTTCCAATAAAATTGCCCTACTGTATTATATAGGGAAACATCTTGCTCTTGGTTTACAATCAAGTGAAGCAAATTACTTGTTATTGGGTTTCCATTGATTGATATATCACCCATTGAATTTTCATTTAAGAAATGGACATATCTTATATCGCTATACGAAAACTCGCCATCTACATCTCGCTGAAGTATTCGATAATAATTGGGACCCCAAAATGGTGATGTATGCAAATATTCATATGTTTCTACTTTGTTACTATTCAAAGCTGCAGGTTGAACACTTAAGTTTGCAAATGATTGACCATCTATACTGTGCTGAACAACAAAATCCAACGTATTAATCTCTTGGGCTGTACTCCATTCAAGAAAGACATCTTTGCGTTGTTTGGTAGCAGTTAAGTCTAACCATGTAACTGGAAGTGGTGTTGTTGATGAGGCTAGGCCTATCTCTCTAAGAGACGACCCACTAATACTGCTACTTGACACATAGTTATTGTTTACATCAACAGTCAAACTAGTAATATTACTCCATCCACTTCCATTGTATATATTCACTTCCAATGAGCTCTCGCTCAATCCGTTTAATTCGCCATCTTCATAGTCCATTTTTATGGCTCCACTATATGCGTTAGTATTGCCACTAAATAAATAAAATCGACTAGCAGCCGTTGCTGATGTTCCAACGACATTGTTCAATGACGAATTTTTAGTGATAGATATGCCATCTAGACTAAAACTTGATGACGGAGTCAATGTTAGCCCATTCACATGAAAAACATCATTAGCAGATATACTAACCGAAGTACCTGATGTTGTATGAAAATCCTGTGCTTTTAATGAATGCTGAAGCAATAAAAAAAATATGACTGAAAGAGCAGATAGTATTTTGTGCATGAGTAAGTTACTTACACTCAAAATTAAATAATATATCTGTAAAAACAGGAATCGAATTTAAAATTACACTTTCATTGTTCATATTTTTATTTGATAGCGTTTATTCATTGATTGACTCCTAAACACAACCTACCAGCGATGATAGATAATTGCATGTTGGTTAGTGATTTATAGAAACCTAATAGGATACGCCACCAAAACTTGCAGGACATTGAATGTCGTTTCTAGAACGCCGTGATCTTCTGCCACCAAACTGCCTGCTACCATCAATATCAAAGCTGTAACTCATTGATATTTCATGAGATCCATATGTTCCTCCAATAAGTTTGGACGTGGTAAAGTCATAGCTGTAACCGATATTAGTTACATTATTATTAATTACCTCACTGGTATAACCAACTCCAAATATGAAACTATCAAATTCCTCTAGATTAAATTTGAATGTTCTGTTTCTTATTCCCACATTGAAATAGAAGGGTCGAAGAACTATTCGAGTTGATAAATTAAATGTGGTCATCGTAGCCTGATCTTCTATATTAAAGTTTGGTGCAATACCTTTTCTTAATGTTTTATCTAAAAACCAAATATTACCATGTACAATATATTTTAGAGGCACTGCTCGAATATCACTTCCAATAAAGTTAGCTGTAGGAAAAACAGTCACGTGTTTCATGGCTATGCCCAATGATCCATAAACTTTAGCTTCATTTCTTCCTCTTCTCAAAGCTCCTTTAGCTGCTACACCCAAACTTAAATCCCCATACTTTCGTTGAAATTCTTCAGGAAATGAAAAAGTGGTTGGATAAATCTTACCATAATATTTATCAAACTGATCATCGAACTCAATACGTGTCCAATCGATACTTTTTTGTCCAAATCCTACGTTTATTCCACCACTGATTTTAAGATAACGTGAAATCTTAACTGGAAAAGCAATGCAAGCTTCAAATTTGTCTGTCTTTAAACGAGATTCTCCTTCAATGTTTGACATAACAAAAAAACCTAAGCCTACTGTATTTCTCAACTGATGTGTTGATGAAAAATTAAAAGCACGTAGACCAGCTGGTATACCTGGCCATTGCTCTCTGTAGTTCAACCTATATTCATGTCCTCTTACAATGCCTGGAGTGGCTGGATTGTAATAGAGCGGATTATCCAATGTTGATGAAAATAATGGATCTTGGGCATAACCACTTATACTAAAAATGGCTAAAATAAATGTTATGAATAATTTTCTAATCTTCATTATCTTATTAAAGTTACTGTTCCATAACGCTTAATCGATCCATCGGGGTATACTTTCCCTGGCCAGATTCGACCGTTTAAAAACTTAGCGGTAACTTTCCAAACATAGGTGTCTTGGGGCATATCTTTACCTTCCGGATCTTTACCATCCCACCCTTCTGATGGCTCTGTTTTTGATAGTTTATCGGACTCCCATAATAAATTACCCCATGTATCATAAATATAAATTTGATATTCAGCCAACCCTATTCCTCTTGGTTGGAACTTACGAACTTCTGGTTCTCCAAATTCAGGTGAAAATGCATTGGAAACAAACAAATTATAACTCTGTGAGATATCTATTGTTTTTAAAATTGAATCATTACACCCAAAATTGTTAGTTGCAACAAGTAATGTATTAAAAATTCCACTTTCTGAGAATTGATATATTGGGTTCTCTTCAGTGCTTGACTGCCCATCTCCAAAATCCCATATGTAAGAATCAGCTCCAATACTTTTGTTGTTGAATATTGTTTTTACGTTCTCTATACTATAATCAAAATCTGCAATTGGATTTGGATATACGTCAATTGTTGAAGACAATTTAAACGTATCTGTACAATTAGCATTACCGTATACAATTAATGAAGGCAAATATGAACCAACATCATTATAAGTGTAGATTACATTCGTCTTATTACTAGTATCTCCATTCCCGAAATCCCACTTACTAGACAAGTAATTAGTCGATAAATTCTCAAAATACACCTCCAATGGAACACAACCATTCAGTGGCGATATTCTGGCATCAGCTTTAGGTGGGTCAAATATTTTTATATAGGATACGGCCGTATCAAGACATCCAAATTGATTAGACACTATTAATGTATCATAATAAGTACCGGAAGATGTTAAAGTTATAGATGGATTTGTTTGTGTTGATCGACTACCATCTCCAAATATCCAATTATAAGCTTGTGCACCTTTTGAGGTATTAGCATAATCTACATTAGTCGGATACTCGCACAAACTGTCTATTGATGGCACAAACCCAGCTTCTGGTTTAGGAAGGATATGGACATCCTTTGCTATAGTTGCAGGGCAATTATGCAAGGCAGAATACCCTGTATACTTTACATTAAATGTCCCACTACTATTAAACTGATGAGAAACGTTTTTTTGATTACTTGAACCTCCATCTCCAAAGTCCCAGTATACGTCAGAAACATTATTTGATGTACTAATAAATCGTATAGAATCAAATTGACAAATTGAGTCTTTGATAAAATCAAAGCTTACTATTGGTTCAGGATAAACTATTACCTGCTGTTCAAAGGTGTCATATGAGCAGCTATCAGATGCAAATAACTTAACCGTAAATGTTCCAACTTGAGTGAATGTATGTGATGGATTGTTTGTATTACTTGTATTTCCATCTCCGAAATCCCAAGCGAAATCGTCATAACCTTTTGATGTGTTGGTTAAATTGACTGTAAGCGGGAAGCATCCTCTCAATGTGTCTGAGTCAAATGATGCTTCTACTGTTTTATATACTACAATTAACTTCTCTGCTGTATCTGCACCACAACTATTTTTTGCGATATATATTATGGTGTAATCGGAGGGCAAAAAATCTGTTTTATATGAATGAAATAGTGGTTCGTCAATGGTGTTTTTAGTTGTTTTATAAATGGGTGAACCGTCTCCAAAATTCCATATCAAAGTATCCGGGTCACCATAAGTGAGATTATTTGAAAACTGAAGATTCAGTGGACTACAACCAATATCACGATCCGTCTCAAATAGTGCTACTGGTGTAGGATGAACTAATATCGAATCAATAAATGTATCTATTTTACACTGATTTGATACAACTAACTTTACATAGTAAGTCGTATCATGTTTACCTTGTTCGTATACTATTGTATTTGGTATTGGGCCTAAGCTTACATCTCCTTGTCCATAATCCCATTTGTACTCAGAATATTCCGCAGTCGAGTTATTTGTGAAATTGACTGTTAATGGAGCACACCCTTCATCAATACTTGGAATGAAAGACGCCTGTGGTGCACCTATCACTTGTATCGATTTGCTTAACGAATCGTAACATCCAAAATCACTGGTTGCAATATGCCTTATGGTAAAGAATCCTATTGAATCGTAATATACTTTGGGAGACTTTCTACTATCAGAATTTCCATTTCCAAAGTTCCAATCATATTTTGAGGCTCCTGTTGTTGTGTTATTTATTAGAATGGAATCCTTTTCACAAACAATCGTATCGTATGAGAAACTCAATATTGGTATCGGATATGACAAAATGGGTTTTGTAATTGAATCGATACAACCATGACCATTGGTTACAATTAATTTTACGTTATATGTCCCATCCTGATTGTAGGTATGATTAGGGTTTTGTAATGTATCACTGAATGTGTCACCAAAATCCCAGTTCCACTTAGATAATGGTGATCCACCCGATAAAGATGAATCTGTGAAAATTGTATTCTTGTATTCACACACCTCGTTGGCCCCAAAATTTGCTAAGGGTTCTCCAAAGGCAGTAAAGGATTTAACCATGGTATCGGAACAACCAGACCCTGCAGTTACTATTAATCGTACAACATACGTAGAATCTTGCGTATTGCTACTATTACCAAACACATGATTTGGGTTAGTCTGAATACTCGTATCGCCATCCCCAAAATTCCATTGAAATCTCAAACCTCCTGGTGTACTGGCATTTCGTAAACTAACCTGCGTATCTCCACAACCCGTCGTATCTGACATACTAAAATCGGCTACAGGATCTTTTGTGGTTGTAAAACTTCTGACCAATGTATCTTCCTTACAACCATAACTACTACTTGTAATCAGCCGTACATATGTTGTATCATCATCATTAATCATTGTATAGCTATTAAAGCTTACTCCCTGAAAACTACTCAATACCGTCGATGAGTCCGATCCAAATATCGTCCAACTATAAATATCGTTCGCACTTGCATACTGTGTTAAATTGATCAGTGACGAATCCAATACTAATGGAGCACAGCCCGATGTTGACGTCGGATTAAAATCTGATTTGGCATCTGGGTGGATCACTACTGTATCTACAAACGTATCTTTACACCCATGCTGACTCGTTGATATCAACTCTACTGCATATAAACTATCCACCACTCCTGTATTCGTATACAACTTCTTGGGATCTTGCTGGACCGATCCAAAGTCCCATACAAAACTCATCGTACCTATACCCTCTGAATTATAAGGATCTGACAGGTTTGTGAAAAATGCTGTATCTGGACTACAACTATCGGGTAAACTAATTCGATACTTTGCCAATGGCTTTGGATAAACTACCGTTCGCTGCGTATCCTGATCTACACAACCCTCTTTGGAGGTGCTCGTTAATATCAGTCGATAACTTATTGATGCCTGCGTAGTATTTAATGGCACAAATACCGTAGGTTCATACAACGTATCATCGAACACAACTCCTGTATTTGGACTTACTTCCCATTTATAGCCGTGTCCATACAACGACAAAGAATCTGTATGATTATCCGTAATTAAACTTAACAATCCACAACTCCCTGAATCAATACTAAAGTTAGTATTGGGAAGATCATAGATAGAAACCACAACTGTATCCCTACCTATACAACCATTTGAGTCTGTAGCAGCCACAAAATACGTTGTGGTTTGTGATGGATATGCTTTCGTCACAGAACTTGTTGAGCTGGACAATCCTATACTTGGAGACCAAGAATATGCAATTAAATTAGAGGGTGAAACTGATAATATAGCGGTATCCAAATAACAAATTCCTGTATCTTTAGAAATTACATTAGGTAAAGAATTAACAACTATTTGAACACTATCTTCGGCATTACAACCAGTAGCGGTAATAGTTTCAACTAAGCGATAAGTTGTCGTTGATAAAGGAGCAACTATTGGATTTGAAACAGAGGCAATCGTGGAATATGGATTACTTGACCATACATACGAATTTCCTATGACATTGGGTGCCCCAAGTTGAATGCTATCATTGAAACAAATTGTGTCTACATTTCCAACCTTAGCTTCAGGTAAAGTGTCAACAATAACAATTATAGTATCATAATTAAAGCATTTGAGTGGCGAATTAACGCTTAGATAATAAGTAGTGCTTACATCTGGCGAAACAGTGGGTTGAGCGAGAGAACTGTTGAAGCCAATTGGATTGCTTGACCACAAATAGTTGTAGCCAGCAGAAAGGCTTCCTAACTTGATAGAATCATATAGACATATGGATGAGTCTATACCAGCATTAGCAGGTGGGAGTGATTCTACGATTACTTCTACCGTATCCAAATTTGTACAACCCGTAATATTATTAGAATCTTTTAATATGTATTGAGTCGTAGTCTTGGGATGAATGGATAAATTAGTTTGGTTTGACAAAAATGAAGAAGCTAAATACCATGAATAAGTGTGGTTAGCTTCGATTGAGGGATTAAGTCTAATTGTGTCGTTTATGCAAATTGTGGTATCATTACCTGCATTTGTATTAGGCAAGGGATCTACCTTAATAGTTATAGAATCAATTGAAGTACAAAATGACGAATTGGTATAGGTATAATAAATTTTATGTGTTCCCGCACCAGCAATTGATGGATAAAATACATTCGATTCTATGTAGCTAGTATTGTTAGGTGAATAATATGTCCCACCAATTGGTGTGGCATTGGTCAATTGAAATGAATTGGCATCTACACAAACATCCGATAAGGGGAAAATACTTATTATAGCAGGATTATTCACAATATTTATCGTGTCTGTATATGTCGAATCGCTACATCTATTCGTGACAGTGAGAGAAATGATGTAAGTACCTACAGAATCAGAACTGAAATTACCTGGATCTAACGAAGATGGATTCTGTATAGTCCCTCCAGTAAATGTCCATAAGTATGTTGTTGTCGAATCATAACAATCCGACACAGAAATCGAATCAACAGTAAATGGACTATTAACACAAAAAGAATCTGGTTTGACATTAAAATATACTTCAGGTTTGCTTGCTACTATATCTACTAAAGAAAAAGAATCAACACCACAATAATTACTATCATGAAGTGTAATCTTGTATAACCCTGAACTTAAAAACTTTATTGAAGGATTTTTTGACCTTGCATTCGTGCTATCAATAAAAGCCCAATTTGGTGAAGATGGAGAACAATTATTATCAATCCCACTAACACTCCATTTAAAAGATGAACTGTCGCAATAATTTAAAGATGTATATGAGCTTGTAATTTGAATGCTGTCTGTATTACACAAAAAACTATTTGAAAGCTCAAAAGAAGATTTTGGTATAGGTACAACACAAATCTCCTTCTCAAAAGAATCAAGACCACAATAATTGGCTAAGAAATACTTTATGGTGAATGTTCCCACTGAATCAAAGCGAACTTGTATATCTTTTGTACCATAAAAAAGAGGGCCAAATCCATTTAAGCCCAGAGTACCCGATGTCACATTAACGCCTGTCATAGGTTCAATTGTCCAAAACTTTTTCAAAGACTGGTCACAACCTTTACCAGGTGAAGAGGGATTGATAGAAACACCTGTTGAATCTGATCCATTAAATGACATGATGTTCCCCTGACATATTTTAGGGTCCGGAGTATTTGTAAAATAAGCATTGGCCCCGTCATTAATATGAATTGGATAAGCGGCAGCATATGCAGAAGCACACTGATTAGTAGAAACTACCTCAAGATAGAAACCATTTGGGATAGTATTGGCTAGGTAACCACAGGAAGTTTCTATAAAAGTAAATACATAAACACTATCAGGCATCCCAGTTTTAGGATGATAATAAATAGAGTCAACGAAGCCAGGATAATTAGAGGTTATTCTATACTTTGTTCCTGGTACATTAGGATTGAAAGACGTATCTCTATAATCTATTTTGAATGGGAGTGTATATGGAGAACAATCTGTAGTATTCCCAGTAGTTGTTACCCCAATTATAGGGTTACTTCCATGAAAAACAGTATCCCTAATAGAGTCTTTACATCCATTCGAGCCAGTAACTTCATAATTTAGATAATAATATCCTTGTACCGTATATGTATGTGATGTTGTTCCTTGATAACCATAATTTGATGGTGTTAAGTTTGTCGATGTACTATCGCCCCAATCAATCGTATATGAACTGTTGCTACTTGTAGTTGTAGAGAAATTCATCAAAGTGAGTGTGTATGGTCCTCCCACAACACAATTTGTATATGGCTGCGAACCAGATAATGAGGCATTGAGATCCAAATGAGTAGTTGATGGTAAATTTTTTACTGACACCTTAACCGTATCGTATAATCTTCCCGAGGGATAAGTGACCATTAAGTAATAATCAATAGTTGAAGTTGGGCTTACAGTTGGTGTCGAATCTGTAGAAAACACAGTAGCTGATGCAGATGAAGTCCAACTAAAACTAATTGGGCTTCCTGTAGCAACTGGATTCCCCCCTAATTTAATAGAAGCTCCAGAACAGAACGAAGTATCAGTTCCTGCATTAATCGTTTGAGCATTTGTGCTGTTTTGGATTAGTACAAAAAATGATAAAAACAGAAAATAATGAGTAAGTTTATTACCGATTATTTTTCTAAGCATCAATAGATAGAAATTTCTTTTGATAAGCATTTAGATTGTTATTGATTAAAATTTAGTTATTAGAATCAAAGATACACTTGTTTTCATTAAGTACCTTAAGAATTAATATCAAATTGAGCGGTTGCATAAATATAGATGAGATATCTCATCTATACTTATTTTAGACATAAATAAAATTGTTATAATTTTGTTACAATATCTTAAGTCATAATGAAGTTACGAAACGTTTATCACAACTCTGTAGTAAAATATTTATCTGCAGTAACTTTAATCCCTCTATTATTCACAAATTCTTTATATGGACAGTGGTCGAACACGAATTATCATCTGTCATTTAATCAAGGGAATAACGTAGACCAAAGAATATCTATGAATAAGCCAAATAGTCTATCAAATGGGAAATCTCCATTCACTATTGAAACTTGGGTGAGATTAGATGGTGGTTCTTGCCCAGATAACAAACCAACATCTAACGATGCTTTCGTATCAATTGGAGACCATAAATCATCTCATCAAGGGGCGTTTGGTGGGGCAGAAATTGGTATTCAAGCGTGCTGTAAGCCAAGTAACGGTGGCGAGCCTGTTTTTGGAAATTCCGCTGGGTTAAAAAAATTCTATTTTGTTGTAGGTGATGGTAGTTCAAATAAAGCAATTGTCTCTAGTGATCTTAAACCTAATTGTAATCAATGGTATCATATTGCAGGTGTGTATACTGGTACCGAAATAAAAATGTACGTTGATGGTGTATTGCAAAGTAGTACTAGTACTGTGAGCTACTCTGGTAATGTAAATTTTCCTAATGACATGAATTTAGGTAGAGAGGCTGTACCCACTGGTTCCAAACAAGGTTATTTAGATGGAGATTTGGATAACGTAGCCATTTGGAATTCTGCAAAGACTTACACAACCTCTAATTATGATGACCCAATTACTCACAATTCTTCAGATTTAATTGACTATTATCATTTTAATCAATCAAGTCATTCTTCCACCTCACCACCTTTGGATGCAAATTCGAACTCTGGGAATGTTGTAAATAATGGTTCCAACGTTAATGGCGTGACTTATGTCGGTACTGGTAGTGGTGCTCCACTCCCCGTTGAGCTTTTATATTTTGAATCACAACTTGCAGCCAATCATAATGTTATACTTAATTGGGCCACTGTTAGTGAAATCAACAATAGCCACTTTGAAATAGAACGTAGCTATAATGGTAGAACTTTTGAAAGAGTAGGTGAAGTGAATGGTAATGGCAACAGCCAACACCAGATTGATTATAGCTATCTAGATGAAAGTATCAGTCCAATGGTAAACAAGGTATTCTACCGACTTAAGCAGGTAGATTTTGATGGCACTTCGGAGTATTCAGATATACGAGTAGTTCGTTTTGATGCATTAGATAATGACATGTAATTAGTAGCTTACCCAAATCCATTCTCAGATGAAGTAACCATCATGGTGAGCTTACCTGCCGGAGAAAATTACCATGTTCAAATAACGGATTTAAATGGTGCTATGGTTCATCAAGAGGATCACACATTTACAAGCGGTATTCACAAACTAGACTTGGCTCAGTGGGATAGCGGAATGTACATTGTTGAGGTAGCTTCAGATCAAGGCTCTGAACACATCAAGGTGCTGAAGAATTAAAAAGGTTAGGCAATAGTCTTAACCTCTCATTCATTAAAAATATCAATTTCCTAATTTAAACCCGTTAATCATATTGATTAATAAAATGAGATTGGTCTCTATGCCTAGTTACAGGTTCTGCAACTTTTTAAATAGTCTCTTATTGTAATTCAACAGTTACAATTACAGGATTATGATCTGAAACATTTTCATTCTTGGTTTCTAGAATACGAGTTTTTATATCCGATTTTTTAGCTATTTGAGAAGATAGAAGAATATGGTCTATTTGTTCCGCTTCACCTCGATAGTTATAAGTCCACCGCACATCTGTGTTTTCAAAATAATCGCTATTACCCGTTTGAATCAGTTCTTCATAGACATCATCAAAACCTCTAATTCGATAGATGGACTCGCTTCTTCTCTCCGAATTTAAATCTCCAGTAACAATTACGTTTCTACCAGCATTTAATAATGGAATAATGGAACGTCTTACTATACTGGCTTGAGCCAGTCTTTTGGCATCACTATCGAACCCTCCCCTTTCACTCTTAAAGTGTAAAACAAAAACATCAATTTCTTTTTCATTGACTATTACAGTGGCTTTTAAACCCTTACTAACACCTGTTTCTCCCTCAGAATCTCCGTCTGTTTCTTCTAAGTATATCGATCTTCCTTCTATCTCATACCAGACCTCTTTTAGGGGGTATTTTGATAAGATGGCAACATGCTGTTTTGTAACATTATCTTTACAATCACAAACCTCCCAATATTTAAAATTGACCCCTATCTTTTTGAGTTCGTTTATTAAGACCTCCAAGTCATCTTTCCCACCAACTTCTGTTAATGTTAAGATATCAGTATTCATTTGCTTAATGAAGCTAGCCACATTTGCGGAGGCTTCCTTAAACTTATCTTTTCGATTGTCTTCATCATTCCAAAAATCTTGCTCTTTTTCAGATTCACGCTTTATATCAAATCGCTTTCCATACTTTATATGGACCATAGACTTGCTAAGAAATTCTGCGTTAAAAGTAGCAATAGTTAATTTTTGTGCGGTTGCAATTTTGGGTATTAGTGAGAGAAATGCGACAAAAAGAGCTAATTTTAACATCCTCTCAATTAAACTGTGAATATGAGTCATATTTAATTTTTTTATGAAAGTATAATATTTACAAGCAATTATAGCAAATAAACTAATCTATTGCCACTATGTTGCAACAGGGTTTGTTAACACATTATTACAAGAAAATATCAGATGACAACCTTGTGTTGTCTACCACATACTATTTGTTAAACTCGTAAGTATTTTAACGGGTAATAATTAAAGATTCGGAAATTAGCCTCAAAAAACTCCATAAAAAAAGAGTGATTTAGGTAAACCTAAAACACTCTTTATATTTTAACTTGGCCTATATCTTATTCTAGAACAACTTTATCAATGGCGTGAATTACTCCATTTGATGCTTGGACATCAACAACTATGATGTTACTAACTCTATCTTTTGAATCTGTCAAGGTGGCTCCGCCAGTTACATTTGCAGTAAGCTTACCTCCTAGTGTTTGAATGCTCATTTCATCGGACAAGCCTGAAGATTGTACATTAGCACCAGCTACAACATGAGTATTTAGTGTAGATGTTAATGTTTCTGTATTAACATCTGCTAAACTCTCTAATTTAAGTTCCCCTAATAAATCTACAAATGCGTCATTTGTAGGAGCAAATACCGTAAATGGTGCTGGGGATGTACCATCTGATGTAGACAACGTCTCAACATAGGTATAGGACGATTCTCTAGTTAAAGCTGAAACAAGTATTGAAAAATTAGGATCAGCTGTAGCAAATGTTACAACCGTAGGCAATCCAATAACTCTATCAATAATATGTACTGTTCCATTACTTGCAGATACGTCTGCAGTTGTAACAGTGGCCACATTATTAAACTTAACTCCATCTTCGGTATTATAATAAATACTCATACTGTTATTACCTGCTCCAGTTGCCAATGTATTGGTATAACCAGAACCAGCTGAGGTTAAATCCGTAGAAGGTACATTACCTGAAATGACATGGTTTAAAAGTACTTGTTCTAAGGCTTCATCTGGAACCTCTGAAACATCTGCCCATCCATTCTCACTCAAAAATGTAGCAAAAGCCTCATTAGTTGGTGCTAAAACAGTAAATGGTCCAGGGCCGCTCAATGTAGTAGCTAAATCAGCTTCTATGACTGCAGCCACAAGACTGCTTAAATCTGCAGTAGCTTGAGCAGTTTCTACAATGTTAAGAGCTTGCGGGTTTTCTTGTGGTGTTTCGGTTTCTTCTTCACTGCAAGAGTAAATGGCAAATACTGCGAAAAGCAATAGGGTAATGTTTGTTAATTTTTTCATGTTTTAATAATTTTTTGTTATTTGAATACCTAACATAAAACATTTTGTTTAGTTTTATTTAAAAAAGATTAAACAAAAAAAGACAAAACCATGACATTACTCAAAAGCAATATTCGTGTGCTTGTACTTAATTTAATGATGCTGTTAATACTTATGATAAGGATAAGAACTATGATATTATTACTGAAGATAGGTGTTAACATGAAATATTAACCAGTTCACCCCTAAGCGTGAATTAGTTTTAACTTTTTAAATCTAACATTGTAATTAATTATTTATAACATGAGAAATATTTTTGCATCATTAATTATCGTTTTTGGACTAGTCCAAACAACACAAGCACAAGTAATAACAGCTGTTCCATGTGACCAGTTAGGTATGTCTGTAAATGTTGGTTCTCGTGAATCCTCTATTAGTATTTATCATTCTGGTCAATATATGACTCACCCACGATCAGAAAATAATTTCAATTGGGAGTTTTCAGATCAACAAGGCAATATTCTAAATCAACTAAATATAGTGGATGATGCATTTGCAAATTTTGACATAGATTGGTCAATTACTGATACAATAAATGTTAAAGTGCATCTAGTAAATGATTCTGCTAATTTGGATAACTGGTATATTAGTCAAGGTTTGCCTCTCAATGGAGCGTCAATTAATTGTCTTTTTGAAGATCAACTATATTGGAAGATAGATACATACCCAACAGGGACACCATATGGAAGTTGGACATTTATTCATAATAATACTGGCGTTGATTATAACGAAACAGCTGGTATTGAAGAATTAAAAAGGACCATCATCATGGATAATAAAATATATGATATCTTCGGCAGGGAGTTAAAAGAAGTACCTATTGGACAAATCTATATTCGAAATAGAAAAAAATTCATCAAGCTCAATTGATGTTGTAAAATTTTCCTAAATGTAATTTTGATAATCTATTGAATCACTAAAGTCATAGTACCTACTACATAATTACCTCGTAAAACATTTACTGTGTAAAGCCCTGATGGCAACTTAGAGATATCTAGTCTTTGAACATTGCTCTGAAAATCATCCTCAAGCACTAACTCTCCTAATGGATTATATATTTTCAAATGTATGTTAGATAAGTTTGCATAATCAATATCGACATACAAATATTCTCTTGCTGGATTAGGAAATAACCCAATTGGGGAATATACTGTCGATGGCACTTCAACATTCGAAATGGTACATTCGCCAATCATGTTTTCGTCCATCCAATTCAACCGGTCATTTAACCATAACTTGAGATATGTTATTTCATCTTGATAGGTTTCACCAACATAAAAATTCGGCCAAATATAGTTGTTCAACACATTCCATCGATTAAAATTACGACTAGGAGCATCTCCCATATCTGCCAGTCTATCATCGATTAATTGCATCAAACTATCGGTGTGAAGTGGGCCCTTCCTTAGCTGATTCCATCGGCAACTAATACGGTTTGATACATCTGGGATATTCGTAAGCCTCTTCACCCAAAATGGTTGAGAGTAGTCGCAAGTTCCTTGAAACTCATAAGACCATCCTTGAGGGGTTGGTGAACACGCAAAATCAAAATTACCAAAACCCAAATTGAAATCCCAAAGCGGTCCGAAATGAATCTTACCTCCGTTAGAAGATTTTTTCTTATGCATGTAAAAACTTAACTTAAATGCGTCAATATGTTTGGCTACTTCCGTCACCAAGAAGTAATCTACCCAAGAACTTTCATCAATGTAATTAACATAATTTGTCATGTATTGACTCCCATTCATAGTCTCTTCAAAACTCGTGAAATAGTCTTCAAGATATTGCCGTTGAACATCGGCAAGTTCCTCATAAGAAGGGTCATGAAAGGCTACAAATTTTTTAGGAGATGAATTGGTCTGCCACCCATCTAATTCGGTACTTCCATCATCTCGGTCAATTTGGAAAAGATATCCTCCAGTAAGCTCCTCTCCTGAAATATCATTTGATTTTAATTTGGCGACATCAACCCGATTCTTATCCCTTTTCAACTTCTCCGTAAACATATATACCCCACGGTAATCTCCATTGACTAGTAGTTCACACAATTGAGTGCGAGGCGTATATCTATTGGTAGATTCTCCCATGTGGTAAGCCAATACATTTCGTAATAAAGACTTATCGCTAAATGGTCCATGCAATACCCAATCATTTTCAGATGGCATCCCAAAAATAGAGACATTGTTATTGCTACCATCTGCATTTCGTGTTTCCAAACTATAGTTTTTCTTGGGAAAATTTTGAGAGGAAGCACCACGTATTTCAATTCCAATGGCCCCATTATACTCATTGAAAGCATCTGTGATACTATTTCCTACACCAGGAGCATTATTGATAATTCCCATCTGAGCTGTTACCTTTGGTTCGTTCTGAATTTCTATATTATTTTCTGTTGTGATAACTACAATGGGTAGCTTCACATCTAATAATGAAACTTGAGGACCAGTAGGAGCTTGAAACCAACTTGGATTTTCACGATAATTTTTGCTTTGATCACTAATTCCTAAAGACAGAAAAAAGTTACTGCTCAAATCAGAGGATGATGGTGAATTATTATGTATTTGAATGGCAAGTGTATTTGTACCACTGCTGATAAGTGATTTAAATTCCGCTTCGTTGAATATGTAATCTTCTGGTAAACCACCTTGATACAAATTAGCTTCATGATAGGTGTTGGCGTAGGTATTGTAACTAGGTCTAACTCCAACAGTACCAATATTACTACGAGCAATTTCAGTTCCGTTAAGGTATGCTACAAATGCATCGTCATAATCTGCATTAAGAACAATATATTTAATGACAGAAGCATCTACAAGGGTGAAATTGGTTCTAATATATAGCGATCTTGTTTGTGGTATAATGGTGTTATCATCCTCATCTTCATAACCAATACCACCTGATCCTTTTGACCAACTTGAAGTATTAAAACTAGTGTTTGCCCAGTTTGCATTAGGTTCGCTATTCCCAACAAAATAGCTCCATTTATCGGTGTTGTATATAACTGTCTCCCAATGATCTATAACCTGAGCATAACCAGTGAATGAGTATAAAGCTAGTAAAAACGCGATTAATGATTGTTTTGATAATTTCAAGACGCTAAATTAAGAAAAACATCTATTTATCTGAACTTATCTGGGGCAATTAATCCCTTATGATTTTGTACATTCGATATCAAATATCTTCTTGTTTAGATAAATTTACTCATAAAATGATTAAATACCTCGCCATAATAAGTGTTTTCTTTTTCTCTTGTGAAAAAAAATCTACCGAACAAAGCCAGCAAAAATCACTAGAAAAACAAACTACTTCCCTAGTCATTCTTGGCAATGTTCAAGATGCAGGATCCCCACAAATCGGTTGTAAAAAAAAGTGTTGTAAAAAACTTTTTGAAAACCATGACGAAAATAGAAAAGTAGTCTCATTAGGGTTAATTGATGGTGAAAATCAAAAAACCTACCTTTTTGACGCAACTCCTGACATCAGTTCACAAATGAAAACCATAACACAATTAGAAGGAGTTAATACCTCAGAATTTACAGATGGTATTTTTTTGACACATGCTCATATTGGACATTACACGGGCCTGATGTATCTTGGTAAAGAAGCTACTGACGCAAAAAATATACCCGTTTATGTAATGCCTCGTATGAAGGATTTTCTATCGAGTAATGGGCCATGGGATCAACTCATTAAACGAAAAAATATAGCACTCCAAAAAATGACTCCTAATAAACCGATTCATATTTCGGACTCAATAAGCGTCACTCCTATTTTAGTGCCTCATCGAGATGAATATTCAGAAACCGCTGGCTATCGAATTAAAGGCCCTAAAAAATGTGCACTTTTTATTCCTGACATCGACAAATGGGAAAAGTGGGATAAAGATATAATCACAGAAATAGAACAGGTAGATTATGCCTTTTTAGACGCTACTTTCTATAGTGGAAAAGAGATTAACAATAGAGACATCAGCCATATTCCACATCCTTTTGTTATAGAAAGCCTTAAAAAATTTGAAGGTCTTGGATTATCAGAAAAAAATAAAATTGTCTTCATTCATTTTAACCATACCAATCCTCTTTTAGATGAAGAAAGTCAGGAAAGTAAATATGTTATCCAACAAGGGTACAACATTGGAAGAATTCATGACAATTTCGAATTGTAAATTGCCGAACTAGTATGCTAGGTTTATCGTATGACTGAAATTTTATAAAACGTTGGACCTTCAATAGTTTCTAACATAATGATGTAACTGCCTATTCCCAGCATTGAAACGTCTAATGGCTCAGGATTGAATGGTTCATCATAAACCTTCTGGCCCAATAGGTTCGTGATTACTATTCGTTGGATATCCCTATCCGATGTAATATTCAATTTGTCAGAAACTGGATTAGGAAATAGAGTCGTGGTTGTATAGGTAACTATTGTAGTTGTATCATTATTGTCGTCATCTATATCCTTCTCACAAGCAATTATATTATAAACATTATCAGGGAATTTTGCATCGCTTCTTTGATCTACCAAAATATTTCCATCCGCATCATAAACAACATATGAATTAAATCTAGGCTCAAAAGTTCCTTCTGTTGCTACAAAATCAAATACATCCCCAAAATTAGCAGGGATAAATGTTGATTGTTCATCGCCTTGAAAAAACTGAATAGTGTTATATAGTGATTTATTTCTGTATACTTCCAAGTAGCCCTGCAACCACCCTTCTCCTATTCTATCTAACAATTTCACCTCAATCATACCGCAGTCCGTGGGTTCTGCACAAGCTAATAGGCCAAGAGAATTAACTGCTCTTCCATTCTGTCCAGAAGCAGCTATTTGACGATTATTCTCATCGAATATCTTATATGACTCACCTGATGTATTTGCGTTGGGTGATAATGAATATATATCTACCATTGATCCGGAATCAACCCCAAATTCAAATACAGATGAAGACCAAAAAGGAAGTGTTTGGGTGCTAAAAAGTTCTCCATCTATATAAATGTAAACATTGGTTTCATTCCATCCATCTCCATTTTCGTCATACATACTCAATTTCCAAGTACCACAAGTACCGCTTTTATTGGGAATATCAATAGGTATGGCAGCATCAATTATATGGACTACTCCGTTGTAGGCTAGCAAATCAGTAACAATGATATCTATTCCATTAATTGTAAATGTATTTGTTGGAGTAACTCCTATAGTTAGATCCTCTCTAGCAAAATTGGTTACTACTAAACCATCATAAAATTTTTCTTTTTCACCTCTACCTGCGACAATATGTTGATTAGCCAAGTCATCAATAAAGCTTGAATTCATAAATTCAACAATTGTCATATCTAGTGATTGAGCTAACGCATTGACTGCATCATCAGTTGGAGCAAATAATGTAAATGGACCGGGTTTCCCCCCATTAGGATCCAATTCTGCTTGTTGTCTTAATGTGTTTCTTAAACCTACATTTACAATAGCCTCCTCGAAAAAGTTATGGTCAGGACTTTGTTCAACAATGTCCCAAACAGACGCTTTGGGTAAACCTCTTGGTGCTAAGGTTTGGTCAATTATGTGCACAACCCCATTGCTTGCCTTATAATCAGTAGAAATAATCGCTGCACCGTCAACTCGTAATACTCCGTCTTCTTCGGTGATACTCACATTCTGACCATACATTGTTGGTAAACTTTGCCCATCACTTAAGTCCTTAGCCATATATACTCCTTCTACAATATGGTATTCTAAAGCAGGTTTTAGATCGTAAAAGCTTAACATATCAAATTGCCCTAACTGCATATACTCTTTGATGGCATCTACTGCATTTTGGTTGGGTACAAATACGGTATAATCAACTGTGCTATCTAATTCTCTCCCAAGATAATAGGTCATTGCGTAAGTAGATTGAAAGGT
>Ga0228609_1000346_pt1 | contig 23899 bp, 19 predicted proteins | sample 10DmetaG_FD_190068 | JGI IMG/M metagenome (GOLD analysis project Ga0228609, IMG submission 190068) | Seawater microbial communities from Monterey Bay, California, United States - 10D | ecosystem: Environmental > Aquatic > Marine > Coastal | place: USA: California | collected 2016-11-10 | reverse complement strand
AAGATAGGATTCAATGACCGTATTTGCAGTTATTCCGTCTGGGGTTTGCATTGAATAATTGGGTCGTTCAATCGGGTTTCCATATTGGTCATAATAGGATACGTTTAATTTTTTTCCCTTGTAAAGAATTTCTTCTAGTGCATCCAAAATATCACTTCCTTTTCCGGTAACTACAATTTTTGCTTGATCACTTTTAAAATATTTTTTAGCCACCCTAAAAATATCCTTTTTGGAAACGGCATTGATATTTTTCAAATAGTTTTTGTAGAAATTGGGATCTAGGTTTTGAGTTTTAATATTGAGCGCAAAATTTGCAATGGTTTCTGGATCCTCAAGCGATATAACGAAATTCCCAGCATATTTAGCTTTTACAATTTCAAGTTCTTCATCAGTGACTAATTCCGAACCAATACGATCTACTTCATAGATCATTTCTACAACTGCAGAGTCACTCACCGCATTTCGAACACTTGTGGTTGCCTTAAAAAGCGCTTTAGTTTTATGGGAATCACTCATTCGAGAATACGCTCCGTAAGTATATCCTTTGTCTTCTCTTAGATTTAAAAAAAGCCTTGCTTCGCCCCCACCACCTAGAATCTGATTAGCTAAAATTGCGGCAAAATAATCAGGGTTGTTTTTGTCTAAAGAGGTTGTGTTGAGTACAGCAATTTCGGACTGAACCGCATTGGGCATATCCACATATATAATTTCAGTTTCTACACTATTCGTGGGTTCAGGAAATTCGACTTTTACCTTTTCTCTTTCTTTCCAGTCAGCGAAATGTTTTTTAAGTTGCTTTTTTATTTCTTTAGTATTGAAATCACCCACTATAACGATGTATGAATTTACAGGATTGTAAATAGAGAAATAGGTCTTTTTGATGTCTGACAATGTAATCTGTTCCACGGTTTCTTTTGAAATATATTCCCCATAAGGATGTTTTTCCCCATAAGAAACAAGATTTTCTACCCTTCTAGCAGCAGTTTTCACATCTTTTTTACTAGCTTCAATTGCAGTGAGTGTTTTATCTTTTTCTTTTTCAAATTCTTCCTCCAAAAAATTAGGATTTAAGGTTGCATCTGCAAGTAACTCCAATACGCGAGGGAAGTATCGTGTCAATGAACTTGCATGGGCTCCATCGGGATTAAAATGAAAATGAGTTCCCATAAAATCAATTTCCTCTTCAAATTCATTTTTAGTTATTGATTTCGACCCCTTGCCCATCATGGAGGTTAATAAGGAATTTGTTCCTGCTTTGTTTCCTTCAATCAGTAAGGGATGATCAATTGAAAGACTGATGGATACTTGCGGGAGTTTGTGATTTTCAACCAATAAAACAGTCAATCCATTTTTGAGACGAAATTCTTCTGGACTTTCCAATTGAATAAGGGGAGTGGGCCCTGGCTTAGGTTGTTGTGTTCGATCAATTTGAGCGCTCAGTTGTGCGCCCAACAAAAGAATAAGGCTAAGTGAGAGGTGCTTTTTCATTATATTATTTTTTAGATTCGGGTAAATAGTTAAGGGTAAGACGCTGGTTAGCATTCAAATATTTTTTGGCAACATCACGAATTTCTTCACGTGTGATGGAACGATAGACGTCAATTTCAGAATTGATTAAGTTGGTGTCTCCGTAAAATGTATAATATTCTGCTAAGGAATTGGCAATTCCTTCCACAGATGCGTTGGAACTGACAAAGCTCGATTCAAATTTATTCAATAATTTTTCGTAGTCCTTTTGTGAAATTAAGTTCGTTTGAATTTTCTCAACTTCTTCATCAATTTCATCTCGTAGACTTGCTAAGGAGGTTTCGCCTTGCGGCAGTGTTAAAATAACATACATGCCATATTCTTCAAGGCTAAAATTAAAGGCCGCAACTTGAAGGGACATTTTTTGTTCGTCCACCAATTTTCGATATAATTTAGAGCTTTTTCCATCACTTAGATAAGTAGAAATCATATCTAATATTTTTGATTCTCTAGTTGTTTGATCGGGAATTCTATACGCGGTAAATAAAGCAGGGATTTGGATGTTTTGATCAAAGGCTTCTGCCTCTAACGCAGAAGAAATGGGTATTTCTTTGGGGTAATTTCGAGCAACTTTTTTGCCTTTTGGAATGCTGCTAAAATAGTCAAAAACCATTTTTTTTGTCTTTTCTATATCAAGATCTCCTGCAATAACCAATACAGCATTATTAGGAGAATAGTATTTTTTATTAAACGCAATGAATTCCTCTAATGTTGCGGCATCCAGGTGCTCCATTTTTCCGATGGGCATTCTTTTATAAGGGTGATTTACAAATAGGTTTTCCCTAACAGACTTCATCCAATTGCCATAGGGACTGTTGTCGTAACGCAAACGCTTTTCTTCTTTTACCACTTCATTTTGAGTATCTACTCCAATTTTATTGATCTCAGGATGTAGCATGCGCTCAGATTCGAGCCAGAGCCCTAATTCTAAATTATTGGATGGGAATACTTCATAGTAATAAGTAAAATCATCGGTAGTGTAGGCATTGTTTCTTCCACCATTGGCAGAAACGATAGTAGACCATTTACCACGTTCAATATTTTTTGTGCCTTCAAAGAGAAGATGTTCAAAAAAATGGGCAAAACCAGTACGGTCTTCCTGTTCATCTTTTGAACCTACGTGGTATAAGACAGAAGTGACAATTACTGGGGCATTATTGTCCTGATGAAGGATCACGTGTAAGCCGTTTTCAAGATCGTATTCAATAAAATCAACCTGTTGACCAAAGAAAATTGAGGGGACAAATAATAAGAGGAAGGGGAGAATAGTTTTCATTTGAAAGGATTTGAGTTAAAGGGTAAGTAAACTTTAGATAATTAAATACTTAGGTTAGACAAGTGTAATTTAATACATTTGAATAGAACAAAAAAAAATCCGATGCGATACCTCTTTTCTTTAACATTTTTGTTGAGCTTAAGTTTGACTTTTGGTCAAGCAAAATACAATCGAATATTAAATTCGATTGATGATAATAAAGCCAATTATTCTAAAATTGCCCAGCAAATTTGGTCTCATGCCGAAATGGGGTATCAAGAAAGCCAGAGTAGTGCACTCTTGCAAAAAACATTAGAATATGAAGGGTTTAAGATTACAGCAGGAGTAGCTGAAATACCCACCGCTTTTATAGCTACCTATGGTTCAGGTGGTCCTGTGATTGCCATTTTAGGCGAATATGATGCTTTGCCAGGCTTATCCCAAAAAGCACTTCCTTACAAAGTTTCAAATGAAGGAAAAGCAGGACATGCCTGTGGACATCATTTATTTGGAACTGCTTCTGCAGCTGCTGCAATCGCATTGAAGAATTATTTAATTGCTGAAAATAAACCTGGAACAGTAAAGTTTTATGGATGTCCCGCAGAAGAAGGGGGTTCAGGAAAAGTCTATATGACTCGTGCAGGATTATTTGATGATGTTGATGTGGCGTTACACTGGCATGCTGACAGTAAAAACTCTGCAAGTATTCGCCCTGCTTTAGCTAATAAATCAGCAAAATTTAGATTTTATGGTGTATCTGCTCATGCTGCTGGAGCCCCAGAAAAAGGACGATCTTCTTTAGATGCTGTTGAAGCCATGAACAACATGGTCAACATGATGCGTGAACATACTACCGAAAGTACACGAATTCATTATGTAATTACCCAAGGAGGAAAAGCACCAAATGTAGTCCCTGATTTTGCGGAGGTATATTATTATGCACGACATGCTACTCGCGATGAAGTAGTCAATGTGTTTGATCGAATCGTGAATGCTGCCAAAGGCGCTGCTCTTGGAACAGGAACTACAATGGATTATGAAATGATTGGAGGAACACACGAGCTTTTGCACAATGAAACTTTACAGCGTTTGATCCATAAAAACTTAGAAACTGTTGGCGGCTACACATACACTGTTGAGGAAATAGCTTTTGCTGAAAAGATTTCTGAAAGTTTAGGAATACCCTTAAACACCCAATATACAGAAGGAGTTGAGCCTTACAGTAGTTCAAGTAAAGCAGGAGGTTCTACCGATGTAGGCGACGTTAGTTTTGCAGTTCCTACTGTAGGATTGCGCGCTGCAACTTGGGTGCCCGGAACACCGGCTCACAGTTGGCAAGCGGTTGCTGCTGGTGGAACTGATATTGGAAATAAAGGAATGATGGTCGCCGCAAAAACTTTAGCTCTTACTGGAATGCAACTCATTGACACTCCAAAAATTATTGCTAAAGCTAAAGAAGAATTTCTTCTAAAACGGGGTTCAGATTTTAAATATACTCCCATGTTGGGAAATCGTAAACCTGCTTTAAATTATAGAAACTAGAGTTATGCGAGGAGTTGTTTGGGTCTTTTTATTTAGTATTAATTTTAGTCTTGCTCAGGTGTATAGTTTTGAGACTGAAGAGGAAGGTCGTACAATTACGCATCGAATTTTGATGGATGCCGAGTATTTAGTTGAAACACAATTTGTAATACATCCTCCACAGTTTATTTCAACAAGAGGAGGGTTTTATTCAAAGAAAGGAAATACCTATACCGTCAATTTAGAGTTTAATTCCAATCACTCAAATGACAGTCTCACTGCTTGGACATTAGTATCTGACGAGTCCTGGGAGGACGTTTCTAAAGTCGCGCTTGACCTCAATGGGAAATGGCTTATGTCTGGTAGAGTCCGTGATAATAAAGAACAACGAAGAGATACTTCTAGGCCCCGAAAGACAATGAAGTTTTTAGAAAATGGATTTTTTCAATGGATTGCATTTAACACAGAGACTTTTGAGTTTTTTGGTTCAGGAGGCGGATATTATACTGCCCAAGATGGGAAGTACACAGAACATATTGAATATTTTTCAAGAAATAATACCAGCGTAGGTAGGGTTTTACCTTTTGAATATTCCATTTTGGGTTCTGATTGGCATCATGAAGGCTTTAGTAGTAAGGGAGATGCGATGCATGAAATTTGGTCAAAAAGAACTTCAAATGAATAACGTAGTCATTGTTGCGGCAAAGCGAACTCCCATTGGAAGTTTTATGGGGAGTCTTTCAACAGTACCTGCAACTGTTTTGGGAAGTACAGTAATTAAAGCAGTAATAAATGAAATGAAATTAAACCCCAATACCATTGATGAAGTTTTTATGGGACATGTTCTTCAAGCAGGAACGGGTCAAGCGTCAGCACGGCAAGCTGCAATGGGTGCTGGTATACCCAATACGGTTCCTTGTACCACAGTAAACAAGGTGTGTGCTTCTGGGATGAAGTCAATTACTCTGGGAATTCAAGCTATTGCATTAGGTGACGCTGAAGTTGTCATTGCAGGAGGAATGGAAAACATGAGTTTAAGTCCACATTTTAGTTCCTTTCGACAAGGAACTAAATTTGGCAGTATCAACCTTCAAGATACAATTCAAGTTGACGGACTGACAGATGCTTATGATCAAGTAGCAATGGGTGTTTTTGCAGATGCATGCGCTACCCAATACAATATTTCAAGAGAAGCACAAGATGTCTTTGCTGTAGAATCCTACAGACGAAGTGCGCAAGCTTGGGAATCGGGATCTTTTGACGCTGAGGTAGTTCCTGTGGCTGTACCCCAACGTAAAGGCGATCCCATAATGATCGCTCAAGACGAGGAATATAAAAACATTTCTTTTGATAAGATTTCGAAATTACGCCCTGCATTTACAAAGGGGGGAACTGTTACTGCAGCAAATGCTTCTACTCTAAATGATGGTGCCGCTGCACTTGTACTTATGAGTGAGGACAAAGCAAAAGAATTAGGTTTTAAACCCTTAGCAACTGTTTTGAGTTATGCTGATGCAGCACAAGAGCCAAAATGGTTTACAACTGCTCCTGCCAAAGCCTTACCCAAAGCATTAGGGAAAGCGGGTTTAGCCCTTGATGAAATTGATATATTTGAACTAAACGAAGCCTTTTCGGTAGTTGGAATTGCTAATACTCAACTTTTAGATCTAGCACCTGAAAAAGTAAATCCAAACGGAGGAGCTGTTTCCTTGGGACACCCATTAGGATGTTCTGGCGCAAGAATAGTGGTAACCTTAATACACACACTTCAACAACTACAAAAAAAGCACGGTGCCGCTGGAATCTGCAATGGCGGAGGAGGTGCAACAGCTTTAATTCTTAAACACAACTATGATTGATCTCAGTTCCTTAATCTCACTATTAACTTTAGAACAAAAAGACACCCATCACTTTGTGGGTCAAAATTATAAGACCGAGTGGGGACGTGTTTTCGGAGGACAAGTTTTAGGACAATCTCTACATGCAGCCTATCAAACAGTTCCCAAGGATCGTATCGCGCATTCCATGCACGGGTATTTCATATTGGGAGGCGATATTAATATTCCGATTGAATATCATGTTGATGCCATTAGAGATGGTAAGAGTTTTACAACCAGACGTGTTGTAGCCTTTCAAAATGGAAAAGCTATTTTTAATATGGCAGCTTCTTTTCATTTGAAGGAGGAAGGGGTAGATCACCAAATTACCATGCCCAATGTTTTAACTCCAGAATTATTACTCACCGATATTCAACAGGCGGATTCACTTCAACAGATGGATCCAGAACGTTATGAACGTCTGATGAAATCACATCCGCAAGTTTTTGAATTTCGTCCTGTTGGGAAAGCAATTTATTTAGAAAATCGAAATAGTCCTCCCCTCTCTCATATCTGGTTTAAAACTAAAGAAAATAGTGAAGCAGATATTTCCTTACAGCATCAATTGCTTGCTTTTGCTTCTGATTATAGTTTACTTCTATCAGCAACATTACCTCATAGAAAAGAATTAGCACACTCAAAAATGTATTATGCAAGTTTAGACCATGCATTATGGTTTCATAGAGATTTTAAAATTGACGATTGGTTATTGTATGCTATTGAGAGTCCCAGTGCCTCCAATGCCCGTGGATTTTCTAGAGGGAGTATCTTTGACAGATCAGGAAAAATGATTGCTTCTGTTTCGCAAGAAGGTCTTATGAGAAAATACAACTAACCATGAGAGTTAAATTTTTTAAATTCATTGTATTATTTTTTATGGTCAGTTTCTCCATGACTGCCCAAGAATATGAAAAAATGAATGGGGCATGGAATGCCGTTTTTTTGGATCACGGATTATCAGATAAATTTTCATTAAGAAGTGAGTTTCATTTGAGGACGGTTTCCTTTTTAAGTGTTTGGAATCAACAAATTTTCCGACCTTCTATAACCTATAACGCCTCAAAAAATATCAAATGGACAATAGGCTACAGTTATATTAAAAATTTTAATGCAGATGTAACAGCAAGCCCCAGAATTAGAATGGAACATAATTTTTGGGAACAGCTTGTTTATAATACGCCTTTAAAAAAAGGATTAATTAGCTCACGTTTACGTTTAGAGCACCGTTTTCGAGAAAATCTACCTTTACAAGAAGACAAAGCATTAAGAAGTTTTGATTTTGCCAGTCGAATTCGATATCGTCTCACTTATCAACGCTTATTAACTTCTGCGGATGCCAAAATACCGATAAACTTGGTTGCTTTTGATGAGGTTTTTGTGTTTTTAAATCCCAATGGCATTCCCTTTCGTTTTAATTTTAACTGGACCTTTTTTGGATTGAAATTTCAGTTGAATAAGAAGATGGTTTTAACCTCAGGCTTTCAGAAAAATACCCTTAAAATTTCTAATGATCTCTATTCAAAAACAAGACTTTGGATCAATACTTTAATATTTAAATTATAAACAATTAAAAAAATTGTAGCTTAATCTAAAATATCGATTATGGTCAAGCCTCCTTTTTTCATCCTCACTTTTTTTTTATTATCAGCAGTTTCACTTTCTGCACAGATTCCCTTTTTTAAAGCACAATCAGGATCTTATTGGGTAAGCGCAGACTTACATATTCATACGGTATTTTCTGATGGCGCAGTATGGCCTAGCATTAGAGTAGAAGAGGCAAGAAGAGAAGGACTTGATTTGATTGCCATGACAGAGCATTTGGAATACCAACCTCATGCAGAAGACATTCCCCATCCAGATAGAAACAGATCCTATGTCATTGCAAATGGCGCCATTCGGGAAGGGGAAGAGTTACGCGTAATCAATGGTTCCGAAATCACACGAGAAATGGCTCCAGGACATATCAACGCAGTATTTATTAAAGATGCTAATGCGCTTTTACACAGTGATTCCCTTACAGGCATTAAAGCAGCTAATAAGCAAGGGGCTTTTGTTTTTTGGAATCATCCTAACTGGGATGCGCAGCGTAAAGATGGGATTGCACGTTTGGAACCCTATCATAAATATTTAATAGAAAATAAGTTTTTACACGGTTTAGAGGTAGTCAATGAAACGACCTATTCTGATGAAGCGTTAAAAATTGCTTTAGAAAATAATCTTACCATATTAGGAACTTCTGATATTCACGGCTTGACTGATTGGTCTCATGCCATTTCAAATGGGGGGCATAGACCCATGACCTTTATAAGTGTAGAAAGTAAAACTCCAGCAGCATTAAAAAACGCCTTATTCGAAGGCAAAACAGTAGTTTGGTTTAATAACCTTTTGATAGGCAAAGAAGCCCACTTAGAACGCTTGATTCGTGACAACCTGAGTTTTGGAATGATAATTTATCCAGAAGACAAAACGATTGCTAAAATAGAGGTAACCAATCACAGTGCCGCTGAAATGCATCTGGAATATCTCGGAGAATTTAGTTTTCACAAACGCGCTACAGTATTTTCAATTCCAGCGAACAGCACAATTTTTCTAGAAATTAAAACGATCAGTAAAAAAAAGAAATTAAAGCTTCCTTTCAAGGTATTGAATGGTGTTATTGGACCAAAAGAATACCTTGATTTAACTTTTGTTTTAAATTAGTATAAAAACACTTAATTTTATGTCATTAGAAATTTGAAAAAAATCAATTTATGATTCAAGATAGTAACTGGCGTCCTCTTCCTGATTTTTTGACTATTTCCAAAAGTTCGATTGAGGGTTTAGGTTTGATTACCACCAAAGATCTGCCTATTGGAACTGATTTAGGGATCACTCACGTTTATGATCAGCGTTTTCAAGACGGATATATTCGACTTCCTCTAGGAGCTTTTATCAACCATCATGAAATTCCAAATTGTAAAGCAATTTTTGCTGAAACCGATCCGATTATGGGTCCCTTAAAACACATTCGTATTGTGACTCAAAAAGCTATCCTGTCAGGAACTGAAATTACAGTAAAATACGTGATCAATAAATTGGAGGATCCCAACTGGGAAAAAGAGTATGAGGTGACACAATAAAAGCTCCTTAAGAACCGAGTAACCCTCTAAAATTTCGCATACTACTTAATATTTTAACACTCTTTTAAATCAATGTTATTAAAATATTAAGATTAAAATACACAAGAGTGTTTAAGTTTTTACTACTTTCGTTAAATCAATTCTTCAATGATGAATTGGTTTATGGTTATGGCCTTTAGGAATAATTCCTGAAGGCTTTTTTTATTTCTTGATTAAAAAAGATAAAATAAAATTAAGTTACCGTAGTTTTTTCCGTAGAAAAATTCAAATACCTTTCGGTATTCATTATCGTTTTCAGGGTATTGACCAAAACCAATAAATCTTTATATTGAGTATAAAGTGGAGTAATCCCAAAGCGAATAAAATTTGGGGGTCTAAAATCAGGAATTATTTTAGGTTGTAATTTACTCCCCGCCAGTAGTGCTTGACAAATTTGCCAAGAGGCAGGATGAGAGAGGGTAACATGCGATCCTCTATATTCAGATTCTATTGGACTTTCAATCAAGAAGCCAAGTGGAATGAGTTCCTCTTGAACCATTTTGAGAAGCAGTTCAGATTGTAAAATACTTTTGTGTCGAAGGGATTCAATTCCAGCTTCTAAAACCAAATCTACTCCAGCTTCCATGGCTGCCATAGATAAAATAGAGGGTGTACCCGAAGCAAAACGATCGATCCCCTGGGCAGGAGTATATTCCCTTTCAAAATCAAATGGAAGTTGATGACCAAACCATCCTTGAATCGGATTAAAAAGTTTGCTTTGCACTCCTTTATTCACATACAAAAAAGCAGGTGATCCCGGTCCTCCATTCATATATTTATAGGTGCATCCCAAAGCAATTTTGGTTTCCGTTTCTTTTAAATCAACTGCTACTGCACCTACAGCATGACTTAAATCCCAAACAATGATGCTACTATGTTTTGCTGCCCATCGGTTTAACAGTTGCATAGGGTATAAAAAGGCACTTTTATAGCTCACCAAACTCAAGCAAATAATCCCAGGATGATTCGCAATAAATTTTTTGAGTTTTTTAATATCTGCTTCAACTTCATTAGAATAGCTAATAAGTGAAATGGGAGAAATTTTAAAAACTTTTACAAGCCCTTCCATAACGTATAGATCCGTTGGAAAGTTGAGGATATCGGTTGTTAATTGTTTTGGAAAAAGACCGGAACTCATTAGAGCGTGAAGAATTTGATATAATCTTACTGAAGTAGATTCACCAATACAGATCTCTTCTTTTTCAGCTCCCAATAATTGAGCGTATTTTGCTGCTATTTTTTTGGGTATATCCAGCCAATGCGTGTTCCAACTTCTGATTAAACCTTCACCCCATTGATTCTGAATAATTTCATGAAGCGTTTGTTGTGCTTTAAGCGGAAGTTTTCCCAAGGAATTTCCATCGAAATAAAGTTCATTTTTTGGATGGTGAAAATGGGCCCTGAATTTTGATAATGGATCTTTTTCATCTTTTTGTTTTACTATATTTATATCCATCCGTTTACTGTGTTAGAAAGATAGGAAGAAGTTCCTTAACCCACTGTGCATATTGTTCCCCACTAGGATGAAGACCATCTGTCGCAATCCATTCGGGATGATTTGAAACTTGTCTTGAAATGGGAGTTATATCAACAAAACGAATGTTATTATGGATACAAATTTCATAAATAGCCTGATTGAAATCATCAATTTCTGTAGCTATTTTCTCCTGATTTTGAGATTTAGCAAAAGGCATAACACCCCAATCGGGAATAGAAATTACAAAAACATGAGCGTTTTTATTTCCACTAAAAATAATTGCTTGACTTAATAAATTTTCGAATTCCTCTTTGAACGTTTCTATGTCTAACCCTCTATATTGATTATTCACCCCTATTAATAAAGAAACCCAATCATAAGGATAATCCAATGGAGCTTGATTAATCCCATCCTGAAGTTCGTCTGTTGTCCAGCCTGTTTTAGCTATAATTGTTGGGGGCGCTAATGCTATGCTTTTTTCGGCGAGTTCCAATGTTAATTGTTCTGGCCAGCGTTCGTTTTGACCAACACTTTCTCCAATCGTATAACTATCGCCTAGGGCAAGGAAGGTCTGCTTAGGGATTTCATCTTTACAGCTAAAAAAGAGGAAGAGGGAAATAAAAACTATAAATCGTAGAAATGCTTTCATAAATAAATTTCAGTATTAAATAAAACCAAAATAAAGTGTTAATTTCGGATAGGGTTGAGAGATAAACGAAGGTATTAAAAATTTAAAAAATGAAAGCCTAACGCCTTGCTCAATCATTTCGATCATTTAAAAAGGATATTCAAATTAAATTTTAATATGCGTTATTTAATTCTTTTAATTTCACCAATATTTTGTTATGCTCAAGTAACGCTTACCACAGTTGATTTGAGTAATGAAGTCGAAGAAACCTCAGGATTAGAGATATATGGAGAGAACTTCATTACCCATAATGATTCTGGAGACAAAGCAAGAGTCTATATTTTTGATTCTAAAGGTAAGATGATTAAAAATGTACGTTTTTATGATTTGAAAAGTATAGATTGGGAAGATATTGCAGCCGATCAAAACCATTACTACATAGCGGATACAGGAAATAATCGTGGAAATCGAAAACAGCTTACTGTTCATATTTTAAATACGACTCTTGATTTTGAGGGTACAATTCATCTTGAGTACGAAGCACAAAAGGACTTTACAGAAAGAAGTATACACCCTTATGATGCTGAGGCACTTACTGTTTATGGCGACTCACTTCTTTTATTTTCTAAAAACAGAGAAACACTACATTCTGAAATATATACATTTCCCAAAACAGCAGGGAATTATAGTTTAATTCCACAAGCGGTTTTGGATGTTCAATCCTTGATCACTGCTGCAGATTATAATCATGAATTGGATCTTTTGGCTTTGACAGGTTATAATTTTCAGGGAGAACAATTTTTTTATACGGTCACAGATTTTAAAAAAAGGGGGTGGGCGTCTTTTAATCTTACTAAATATTCAATTTCAATTGGGAGAGCTCAAATTGAGGCGGTTAAAATTGTGGATGAGAACAACTTTTTACTTACCTCAGAAAAGGTAAAAAATCAATTTGCCCGATTAATTCATTTAACTTTAGAGGATTAGGCGAATGAACTTCTCAAAGTTCTAATCTAATATTGTCTCAGTATTTTTCTTAATTTGGAGCATTAAATAATCAATCTGAACTTTATTACATACGGCATGAAAACATCAGTAAATTTCTTTATGGTATTTCTTGTAACCCTCTCATTTACGTATGGACAGAAAAGAAAGAAACTATCTAAAAAACTAGACGCTCCCTCCTTTGTATACAATAACTTAAACTGGAGAAATATTGGCCCATTCCGAGGTGGTAGAAGTGTGGCTTCAACCGGAGTTGTCAATGCCCCATCTACCTTTTATATGGGAAGTACTGGCGGAGGTGTATGGAAAACGCAAGACAATGGAATGCACTGGAAAAATATCTCAGATGGATACTTTAAAACTGGGACAGTTGGGGCGATTGCAGTCTCAGAAAGTGATCCCAATATTGTGATTGTTGGAATGGGGGAACATGCAGCTAGGGGGGTGATGTCCTCAATGGGAGATGGTGTTTATAAATCGGAGGATGCAGGAGCTACTTGGAAACATATCGGTTTGGATAATTCAAGACATATTGCAAATATTCAAATTCATCCTACCCAACCCGATATTATTTATGTTGCTGTTCAAGGCGCTCAATATGGACCCAACAGTGAGCGTGGAATTTATCGTACGCAAGATGGTGGAAAATCGTGGAAGAAAGTACTTTATGTAAATGAAACAGTGGGTGCCGCCTCTCTAAGTATGGATATGAATAATCCTAGAATTTTATATGCTGCACTTTGGGAGCATTCTCGTTCTCCTTGGCAAATGCAATCGGGAGGAGCTAATTCAGGAATCTATAAATCTACGGATGCAGGGGATACATGGACACAATTGGAAAAAGGGTTGCCAGAAGTAATAGGGAAAGCAGGAATTTCTGTTTCCAGAGCCAATTCGAATTTGGTATACATCAATCTAGAAGCCGAGGGAGATACGGCTGGAGTCTATCGTTCTGACAATGGTGGTAAAGAATGGAAACAGGTGAATAAAGATAGAATTACTGTTGCAAGATCTTGGTACTACATGGAAATTTTTGCTGATCCTCAAAATGAAAATATTGTTTATGTCCTGAATGCCCCTGCTTTAAAATCTATAGATAAAGGAAAAACATTTCAAAGGATGCAAACCCCTCATGGAGACAATCATCATCTATGGATTCACCCCAAGAATAACCAAATCATGATTAATTCTAATGATGGGGGAGCCAATGTTTCGACCAATGGGGGAAAAAGTTGGAGTACACAACAAAATCAACCAACAGCTCAATTTTACAGAGTCATTGCAGATGCCCAAGTGCCGTATCATGTTTATGGGGGGCAACAAGATAATTCTGCTATTGGAATAAAAAGTAGAACGAACACCGCAGGAATCGACTGGAAAGATTGGTATTCTGTATCGGGTTGTGAAAGTGCCTTTTTGGCTTTTGACCCAAAAAATCCCGAGCAAGTTTTCGGTGGCTGTTATCAAGGAATTATAGAACGTTGGCAGAGAAAAACAGCTACGTCTAAAGAAATTAAAGAATATCCTGAATTGGCATTGGGGAATGCGCCGATAAATTTTAAATATCGATTCAATTGGAACGCGCCCATCATTAGTGCACCAAGTGATTCAAACACGATATATCATGCAGGAAATGTTGTTTTTAAAACACAGAATGGTGGAATTGACTGGGAAGTCATTAGTCCAGATTTAACACGAAACAACAAAGCACAGCAGGTCGCAGGAGGGATCCCTTTTACCAATGAAGCCGCAGGAGGAGAAAATTATAATACGCTAATGAGTCTTTCAGCATCTCCACTTGATCCCGAAGTGCTATGGGCAGGGAGTGATGATGGTTTGGTGCATCTAACTCAAGACGGCGGGAAAACATGGAAGAATGTCACTCCCAAAAAAATGCAAGAAGGGATTGTCAATAGTATAGAAGTTTCCCCACACAATCCTGCAAAAGCCTATATCGTTTTAATGCGATATAAAGCGATGGATTTAACACCCTATGTTTTTAAAACAGAAGATTTTGGAGCAAATTGGGAATTGATTACATCGGGAATCGAGGGGGCACATACTTTTGTTCGTGTGGTTAGAGCAGATAAGAAAGTCCCTGGACTTTTGTATGCAGGGACAGAAACAGGGTTTTATATTTCATATAATGATGGGAACCATTGGGAGTCCTTTCAAAATAATTTACCGGTGGTGCCGATCAATGATTTGTTCATTCAAGATAATGATTTGATCGCAGCTACAGCTGGACGTTCCTTTTGGATTTTAGATGATCTTAGTAGTTTACAGGAACAACAGCGTGTTAAAGGATTACATCTAATCAGTCCAAAAGTTACGTACCGTTTGTCTTCTGGTAAGACACCCAAAGGGAGTGCACAAGGAACGAATCCCGCTTCGGGGATTTACTTAGATTATTACTTGCCCACTGTATTGGATTCAACTCAAGTTACTTTGGAGATTCTATCAAAGGGTAAAGTCATTCGCGAGTATACTTCTGAGAAACCAGCACATACAACTTCATGGCCTGGAGGTCCCAGTTCTGAATTGGTTTTACCCAAAAAGGAAGGTTTTAACCGGGTGCATTGGGATTTCAGAAGAGCACCTATTCCAGCAGTAGATAAGGTTTTTGTTTACGGAAGTTATGCAGGAAGCAGAGTGGGTCCAGGAACGTACAAAGCCCGCCTAACTTATGGACCAGAACAACGCGAGACGTCTTTGATTGTATTGGCTAATCCTAATATTGATGCAATCCAAGCGGATTTTGATGAGCAGCAAGCACTCTTGGATAAAATAGATGCTGCTTTGGGAACCATTCATGATTCAGTGAGCCGCATGCGAGAGATTCAAGCACAATTGCAATATTATATCAAAAGACTCAAAGGAAAGACAGCGTATACAACCATTTCAGAAAAGGCAACTGAAATTGAAGAAAAATTGAAAACATGGGAAGTGAAATTGATTCAGCCCCAGCAAAAAACTTTTCAAGATGTGATTAATTTTAATAATAAATTAAACGCAGAGTGGATGTACCTCAAAGGTTTTGTGGATGCTGATGATCCAGAAGTTACCCAGGGTGCCAAAGATCGTTTTCAAGATTTGATGGCACAGTGGGAGGTAAATGAAAAAGAATTGAACGCTATTATTGAGGTTGACTTTAAAGCATTTGAAAGCCTATATCAAAGGATGAACGTTCCAGCCTTGCTTATTCCAGAGTCAAAATAAGAAGTCTTACAGACCAAATAGGTATTGAAATTTCATGAAAAATTGCGTTTGATCCACTCGAAATGGAGAGTAAAATTCATCGTTAAAATCATCAAGAGAATTTTGATTTCCTCCAATGTAAAAGACCGTGGAAGGATTGGGGTTCCATTGCATTAAGGGTTGAACAAAAAAGCGGTCGGTAAAGGCATTGTATTCTGAAATTAAACGAATATTTAGAAAATTATTGAATTGGTAACGAATAGAAAAACGAGAAATAGAACCGTTAAAATAATCGGTGTTGTCCTCCAAGTTGCGTAATCGAGCATACCGAATTGACGGCGAGAGATTGAGCTTGTCACCCAATTGAAACATGGGCATAGCAAAAAAAGTAAACTCTCTTCCAACTTCAGGGAACTCCTCATTGTAGGCTAAATCTTTACCAAAAGTCATGCGAAGTGTTAAATTCAAAAGTTCACTGGGACTACTTTGGAGATTCAATTCGCTTTTCCCAACATAATTGTAATCTCTGTTGAGGTAATTTTTAAAAATATCCCAATCATAGGTGTAATCTATCGTCGTATTTAAAAAAGTTTTTATACTAAAGATGCCATCTAAACTTACATTTTTTAAATGATTATCGAAGGTGTAATTGATGTCTGCTTTGGTTCCAAAACTAAAAAATTGAAGACCTTTTTTATTGATGAAATTTTGATATTCGTGAAAAAAAGTAGCCCAACGGCGGTTATTCTTAACCACAAAGCCCACATTGGCTTGGTATTCGGGGGAAATATTTCTCAAATAGAGATAGGTTTTCCAATGTTCTGTATTTCGATACAATTGAAGATAAAAAGCACTGCCTCTAAAACGCTCTTGATCCAGTTTAACAGATCTTCCTTGGATTTGATCTTCACTTTCAATCCAGTTTGCGTTGGGCTCTTTGTTAAAGTTCCCCAACAACTCATAGGTTAAGCGCCAATTTTTATTAAACAAAAACCAGCCATCGGTACCAATCAAATTTCCATAGCCTCCGTTATTGTAATAACGATTTGTAGTCACCATTCCAAGACGTGTGTTCTTATTGACCAAGCGTTGGTATCTAAAAACATTAACATAGGACTGTCCGCCTTGACCAAAATAAGAGCGATCTTCTCCCGCGATTTGGTAGGGTGAATCTTGATCTAAAGCAGTAAGAAAGTAAATCCTTGATTTTTTTGCTTGACTCAGTAGTTTAGTTGAAATCAAAGGATTGTTGATGGATCTCGAATAAAATGCGCCGTCAGTAAAGTTGACAACATCTGTTCCTCGATTAAAAAAAGGCCTACGCTCAGGATATTCTAAAGCATATGAGGAGTTGATGTCAATTTGAGTTACATCGGCTTCAACTTGAGAAAAATCTGGATTGAAAGTAACTTCTAGCGTACTGTTTTTATTCAAGTCAAGGTTTAGCCCAAGTCCGGCTTTGGGGTTAAATTTATCGTATTTTAAGGATGCATTCTTGCTAGGACGAGCACCGCTAATATTTCCTGCCACATAGGGTAATAGCTCAATTCTTTTTTCAATTATAATATCATTTAGTACGAGTTGATCTGTCGTTTGACAGACTTGACACGGGTCATTTCTATCAAATGGTTGACTTCTCAATTCGATCTCATTCCCATTGCGATAATATTTTCTAAAAAAATTAAAATGCCAAAGTTGATCGTTTCCATTGGGAAAAGGGAGGGAGGAAAAAGGAATTTTAAATTCAATTTGATACCCATCCTCCACGATTGAGCCGGCAGTATCAAAATCAAGGTTAAAACTACCATCATAACGATCTTCATCGGTCAGGGCATTAATTGCACGAGCATCAAATTGACTTCCAAAAGGATTTGCTGCCAAAAGATAATTATTCCTACCGTCGGCATAGGTGTCAAAACGAACAATAATAAAATCATCGTTCAGCATTCCAAAATCATCACGAGAACGAACAGAAGCTCGAATATTTTTTGGATCATCTATGGCGTAAAAGGCAATATATAAATGGGTGCTTGTGTAGGTAATATATCCCGTAGATTTAACCTTGGCGGGTAAATTATTTCCTGGATTGACTTCAAAATCAATAGCTACAGGAATAGCATCTTTCCATTCATTAGGGCTTAAAACCCCATCAATTGTAATTTGATCTTCAGCTGTTTTTCGGGGTTCATATCGATCCTGAGCAATACTCAAGGTGGAAATGACAAACGATAAAATGCATCTAAAAAGACTTGTTTTTCTTGACATTTACAAAATTCAAAGATTTAAAGATACGATGGCTTTTCTTAGTATAAAATATATTGGTTTATTAAAAGTTTTTTTTCGGTTAGAATTTGTAAACTAGTACTTCCAAATTAACACAATATGATAGACTCTAAAACACTTGTTATTGGATGCGAGGAGTGGTGCAGCTTTAAAACATTAAATATTCCTGCAATCAAGGCTAGGATTGATTCGGGGGCTAAAACATCCTCCATTCAGGCGGTCAATATCAAGCGATTTAAAAAGGGAAGAGAAGATTGGGTTTCTTTTGAAATTAATCCGATCAAAGACAATTTAAGCATTAGTATTCAATGTGAATCTCCCATTTTATCAACTCGAACGATAAAAAGTTCTACGGGTGTTTCTGAAAAAAGATATGTAATTAAAGCTCCGATAACCATTGGGGATTCTACATATGAAATAGAACTCACCCTTGCCAACCGAGATGGAATGGATTTTAGGATGTTGTTAGGAAGAGAAGCAATGATCAATCGCTACCTAGTGAACCCTTCAAAACAGTATTTGATGGGGGAAATTTCTGAGAATGAAATTGAATCGATGTACAGTTATTTGATACATGCCAAATCAGGATTAAAAATAGGCTTATTGGCATCAGATAAAAACTTGTACAGCAATAAACGTTTAATGGAAGCGGGCCGAGCCCGTGGTCATGAAATGCATTTTTATAACATACAACAATGTTATATGAGTTTAGACACCAATACACCCGAAGTCCGATACAGGGGAGGAAAGATTTTAGATGATTTAGATGCCATAATACCCCGTATACGACCCAGTATGACCTTTTACGGCTGTGCTTTGTTGAGACAATTTATTGCTACGGGAACCTATTGTTTAAATTCAGACACCTCCATTTCAGAGTCTAGAGATAAACTCTTTTCAACGCAACTTTTTTCGGCCAATAATATTCACATTCCTATTACAGGATTTGCAAAATCTCCTTTGGATACAAAAGACATGATTTCTATGGTAGGTGGGGCACCATTGGTGATTAAATTATTGCAAAGTGCCCAAGGGAAAGGGGTCGTTTTGGCAGAAACAGATAAGGCGGCAGAAAGTGTAATCAATGCCTTTAAAAGTTTACAAGCGAACATCTTAGTTCAAGAATTTGTTAAAGAAGCGGCTGGAAAAGATTTGCGATGTTTTGTAGTCAATGGTAAAGTTGTTGCTGCCATTGAGCGAACAGCCTCTAAAGGAGAATTTCGCTCGAATATTCACATGGGTGGATCTGCAAAAAAAGTAAAAATCACCGCTGAAGAGAGAAGATTAGCGATTAAAGCCTCAAGGATATTAAACCTTGCAGTGGCAGGAGTAGACATTATTCGATCGAATAAAGGGCCTTTACTTCTTGAAGTAAATTCCTCTCCTGGTCTTGAAGGAATTGAAACGACTACAGGCAAAGACATAGCCAATGAAATGATTATTGCTATTGAGAAGAAATTAAAGTATAGTAAAGAGTACAAATAATAAACTGACTTAAAACTTGGAATGATTCAAAGAAGTACGGCATTAAAAATCAGAAAAACACATCGGTATTTAGGTCTTTTTATTGGGCTTCAATTTTTAGCCTGGACAATTTCCGGACTTTATTTTAGTTGGACTGACATTGACGAAATTCATGGAGATCAATTTTTGCGAGCTAAAATAATTGAGCCTTCGTACTCCGATTTGATTGGTGTGGATGAAATTGCGCATAAGATCTCCTCTTTAACCTTAGTTTCTATTAATCAAACCCCATATTATTGGGTGAATGAGAGTTCACTATATAATGCTCGAACAGGGGAATTAAAAACTGAAATTTCTGAAGATGAAGCACTTCAAGTAGCTGAAAATAGATTGATTGAAGATTTGAAAGTAAAGAAAATAGAATACATAACAGCAACAGATGCACATCATGAATATCGTGAACGTTCCTTGCCTGCCTATGCAATTCACTTTGATCATCCTGAGAAATTGATTGCTTATGTAGATGCTAAAAGTGGACAGTTTCAACGCATTAGACATGAACGTTGGCGTTGGTTTGATTTTTTATGGATGGGGCATACCATGGATTATCAAGGCAGGGATAATTTTAATAATTTATTATTGCGAATTTTTTCTCTTTTTGGAGTATTTACAGTACTGAGTGGCTTTCTCCTTTGGGGTTCGAGTTCGCCCACTTTAAGAAAATTGTTGCGCAAAGAAAATGAATAGGGATGTCTTTTTTTAAACTTATCCATTCTAAAAAGTAAAGTTTTCGAAAGGCATACTGAGAAAGCGCTTCTGATTCTTAAACATTCCTTTTCAAGAGGCAATTAAATCTATTGAGTTTACTTATTTTTAACACTCATAACGAACCTATGGAATATATTTCACTTGTTTTAGCCCTACTCAGTGTTGTGGGAATTGCGCTACTTTTTTTTAAAAAAAACAGTTCCGAGACCTCTGCTTTGGAAGAAGTGTTTAGAGTACAACTTCAAAAAGAGTTCTTGTTGAATCGAGAGGAACTTTCAAAGAATTTAAAAGAAAATCGAAACGAATTAACGCAAACAATAGAACGATTAAATGAAACGCTTATAAAAAAAGCTAAAGATGACCGTGAAGAATTGCGGACTACTTTAAAAGATTTTGAAGCAAGTTTCACCAAAAATGTAGAAAGTTTTAATGCACTTCAGAAGCAAAAATTCGATGAGATGAAAATCAAGCAAGATGAAATGATTAAGACAACTGAATTGCGTTTGGAACGAATGCGAGAAACAGTAGATGAAAAGCTGCATAAGACTTTAGAAGAGCGATTAGGAAAATCTTTTGAAATGGTCACACAACAACTTTTGGTCGTTCAAAAGGGCTTGGGTGAAATGCAAAATATAGCTTCAGGAGTAGGGGATTTGAAAAAAGTACTTTCTAATGTTAAGACAAGAGGCGTTTTAGGTGAGATTCAATTAGGAAATATTTTAGAGGAGATCATGTCGCGGGAGCAATATGATACGAATGTAAAAACAAAAAAGGGTTCGGATGCTATTGTAGAATTTGCGATTAAACTTCCTGGAAAAGAAAATAATGAGGGAGCAGTCTATCTTCCTATTGACGCCAAATTTCCACAGGAAGATTATGTGCGACTACAGACCGCCTATGAAGCGGGGGATCCTGTTGCTGTTGAGCTTTCTTTGAAAGCGCTTTTGCAGGCAGTGAAAAAATTTGCTAAAGATATTTCCTCAAAATATATTGATCCTCCTAACACTACGGACTTTGGAATTATGTTTCTTCCCATAGAAGGATTATTTGCTGAAGTAGTTCGTCAACCGGATATGATTGCTTTTTTACAAAGGGAATATAAAATTGTAGTCACAGGGCCTACCACCTTGGCAGCAATGCTCAATAGTTTACAGATGGGCTTTAAAACCCTTGCCATTCAAAAGCGAAGTAGTGAGGTATGGAATGTTTTGGCGGCAGTTAAAAAAGAGTTTAACACCTTTGGGGGTGTTCTTGAAAAAGCGCAAAAAAAGTTGAATGAAGCCAATAATGAAATAGAAAATTTGGTGGGTACGCGAACGCGAATTATGCAATCTAAATTAAAAAACGTAGAACAGCTTGAGCTCCCAGCAGAGCCAAAAGAGAAGGATAATCTACTAGATTTTAAAGAGTAGGATGAGTTAAAAACGATGAAAAAGGCATAAGAAAGCTTAAAGCGCCCAATTAGAATAGCCTCCTTTTAAGTCATAAATGTAATTAAATCCCATTTTAGCCAATTGTTTTGCTGCATGCATACTTCTGTCACCAGAATTAGAATAGAGATAAATATGCTGTTTTTTATTTAATTTATTAAAGTAGTTTTCGAAATGAATTTTTCTAAAAAAGTTAACATTTACTGATTTAGATAGATGCCCCAGACGATATTCTCGAAAGCTGCGCACATCAATAATTAATCCATCGTTTGAAGAGACCGAAGCTGCATATTCTGATGGCTTCAATAAATTACAATTTTGATTGGAATATAAAAAGGATGAAAATAAAAGCATATTTAATTCTATTTAATTTGAGGCATTTAATATCTAATAAAAATAAATTTTTTTATTTATCCTTTTGTAACATAGCTTGTTAGTGATGCACTTTTTTTTTGTTGACAAGACTATTTGGTGGGGTTTAATTTTCGAAATTGTACTATACATGCTTTTTGAGAAGAAAATAAGCTGATAATTTCTGATCCCTGGGAAATAATATCTCAGAATTTAAAGAAACTACGTTTGCAAAACGTAATGAAGCCAGGTGGTTTTACAAAACTAAGAAAAGTTTTTGTGCTCTGGGATTAACCTACCGGCATCGGTGTTGTTGAAAATGATGATCCGTAAAAAAAGAAGGGTACTTTACCAGCAGAAAGGGGGTCTATTTTAAAAACTCTAGTTTAAAATTAAAAGTCAATAAGTCTTCCATTTTAACCATCATAAAAGAAGGCAACTGAATTTGAAAATCTGAGGGCAGAAGATTAAATCCTCCCACTAGAATTTTACTATTTTTTTTATTTTCAAGATAAGCAGTAATCGATTTGGTTTGGTTTACTCCGTGAAAATTGAATAAACCTTTGATGTTTATTGAATCCCCTACTACTTTGATGGAATCTGCATAAAAACGGACTTCAGGAAAAGAAAGAGATTCTAAAACTTCGAGAGCGTGGGCATCTCTTCCTGTATTATTACTATCAAAGTCTTGGACTAAAGTTATAATTGCAATTTCTTTAATTTCATTATTTTGTGTATCCAGTTTAGCAACACCTTTGATAGAAGTATTTGTTCCTGTCCAAGCATGAAGGACGTGCTTTGCATCATATGAGATATAACTTTCTTCTGTATTTAACTTCCACGTTTGGTTTTGTCCTAAGCATAGGTTTACTAAAAACAGTAGCGCAAGACTAAATTTAATTTTTGATTTCATATTTAAAATTTAAAAGATATTACAGCAAGAGCGTAACTCCCGAAGAGTGTAAAGGCAGCAGCTCGGTGGTATTTCTTTTGAGATTCGGCCAGTAAGTTAGTGGCAATCATGGCTGAAAAATGGACCGTAGCTAACCATTTATGTGCCTTAATTGAGGTAAGACCTTTGTTTTTTTTACTTATTAAAGGAGGGGGTGCAAAAAGGGATAGCCCTGCTCCTGTAAAATATGAAACGGTGGTAAGGTTACCTATGAGTTCATGCGAGTCATCATATTGATACTGACCCCTATAAAGCTTTGTGCCCAAAACTCCTTGTGCGATCATTCCTGCTAAAGTAGCGTATCCAATTACTTGATGAGCCAACAACATTTTCCTTCTAATTCTCAACTCTTTTTCTCGATTTTCAAGATTCAAAGGAATTGCTTTTGTGGTTCTCATTAATCCTTTTTCTCCCCACAGAAGACGTTGTGTAAAAATCATTGAGGAAGGGAGGAGTTCTTGACTTTTTTGTTTGGTTGAAATTTCGTCAAACAGGGAATTATCTACTTGTCCTATCATCTTTTGAGATAATAATAAGAGTAAGAAAAGCAATGTTATTGATTTAGTTTTCATTTAATGACCTTAATAGTACTCTAAACTAATCATTTTCTATGGAAAATATAGAATAAGCGGTTTTTTCTGTTGTAAGCGTTGGATAAAATTATTCAAAAAAAAACCCTTGATAAACAAGGGTTTTAGTTAAAAGTGGTACCTCCAGTACCAATACCATATTTTTATATACTGATATGCAATTAGTTATATAAAATAATAGTGCCCTTGGGTACTAAATTAAGTACCTATAGGGTACTATCAAAATCTTATGGGTACTAAATATAGGGTACTAACAACCTCTGTTAGATTTGGCAGAAGTTATTTCTTCTTTTTTACTCATTTTCTTTACGTTTTCTAAAGTTTCTAATATTTATAGATGTAACCTACTCTCCATCATAGGGGTTCAGAGTAGACCACCCTTTATCCAACAACCATAGATGAGGAAACGAAGATG
>Ga0228609_1000338_pt1 | contig 24231 bp, 22 predicted proteins | sample 10DmetaG_FD_190068 | JGI IMG/M metagenome (GOLD analysis project Ga0228609, IMG submission 190068) | Seawater microbial communities from Monterey Bay, California, United States - 10D | ecosystem: Environmental > Aquatic > Marine > Coastal | place: USA: California | collected 2016-11-10 | reverse complement strand
CGAATCCAAAAGCCTACTTATTCCAGCTTTTAAAAAAATATAACTTTACAGAGTGGAGTAATATATACAACTTACTTTCTGCTCAGTCTGGAAAACAAGTATTTTCTAAAACACATACACTATTAAAAGACAGAGAATATTTATTTCTATTTAAAAAAAGTCCTTCAAAGGATGTTGAAACAATTTTTATCACAGAAGATCAACAAGAAATAACCAACCCAATTCGTATAAGAGTTGAGACCCCCAAACAAACATCGAGAAAAAACAAACAAACTATTTTTCTTGACAAAGAAAAAATCAGGTTCCCTTTAAAATTAAGAAAATGGGAAAAGGGCGATTTTTTTTATCCTTCTGGAATGAGAGGGAAAAAGAAACTTAGTAAATATTTTAAAGATGAGAAATTTTCACTTCTAGAAAAGCAAAATACTTGGTTACTTTGTAATCATGATAATACGATTATTTCCATTATAAATCATCGTCAAGATTCGCGTTTTGAGGCAACTGAACTAACAACTTCCTTGGTTAAAATATCTACATTGTAGAATTATTGCGTTTAAAAAAAAACAAAACTCCCAAAGACTGATATAAATTAAACAATTTAATAACAAAAAGGTAAAATTTATATCGTTTTCGTAAAAAAACAAGTGATTATTGACAAAAAGGTAGGTTCAATGATTGCTGTTTTTTGTAATTTTATTCCGTAAAATTATACCAAAATGAACAGCTTACCTAAGTTAGAAAGATTTAATGAAAATGTACTGTCTAAATATCAAATATACAACAGTATTTTTACCACCCTTCCTTTTGACACCATAGACAATACTGGAGTTTTATTACCTCTTTTACACAAAGTTTGTAAAAAAGGATTTCAACTAGAAAAAAACCCAACAGAAATTGTTGATCATTTTTTTGAAAAATATCAAGACAATCCAACTGAAAAGGAAAAAATAGATTTACTTTTCCTTTTTATTCAATTCATAGAACGTCAGGTTGTTTTATTTGATGCTGTTGAAGATGCAGCCTTTCCTGTAGTCAATAACATGAATGGATTTGGTACTCTGAGAAACTCCAAAGAATCTGCATTTCTTAGCGATAAAAAAGACCAATTAAAAGCTTATTTAGAAGACTTCAAGGTTCGTATTGTACTAACGGCTCATCCAACACAATTTTACCCAGGAACTGTTTTAGGGATCATTACAGACTTAGACAAAGCGATTCAAAATGATGATTTATTATTAATAAAAAAATTATTAGCTCAGCTAGGAAAAACTCCTTTTTACAAAAAAGAAAAACCTTCCCCTTTTGACGAAGCAGTTAGCTTAATTTGGTATTTAGAACACGTATTCTACCATTCTGTTCCTAAAATTTATAACTATATCCAACAGCATGTATACGATGGTGAACCTATAGAAAATGAAATCATAGATCTAGGATTCTGGCCTGGGGGAGATAGAGATGGAAATCCTTTTGTAACGACAAAAATAACGTTGAATGTTGCAGAGAGGTTACGTCAAACTATTTTAAGAAGTTACTACAGAGATATTAGACGTTTGAAAAGACGTTTTACATTTGATGGTGTTCAAAATATCTTATCAAAAGTAGAAAAAAGACTCTACAAACATGTTGTCCGAAGTTATGCTAAAGTTAATTTCTCTCAAAAGATTCTTCTAGAGGAATTGTATGCTGCAAGAGAAATTATTGTAAACAAACATCAGTCTTTATTTGTTGAAGAATTAAATGATGTAATTAATAAAGTTAGAATTTTTGGATTCCACTTTGCTACCTTAGATATTAGACAAGATAGTAGAGTTCATCACAAGGCATTCATTCAAATTGTTGAAGACTTACACAAAATTGGAGATACTACATTTCCGAAAAACTACTTATCACTTTCTGAAAAAGAACAAATTGATATTTTGTCGGTTGTTAAAGGTGAAATTGATACCAATATCCTAACGGATGAAACATCTGTAAAAACCATCGAATCGATCTATGCCTTAAAAGAAATTCAACACAGAAATGGTGAGCGGGGAGCGAATCGTTACATTATTAGTAACAATCAAACTGCTTTGAATGTGATGGAAACCTTTGCAATGTTAAATTTATGCGGTTTTGAAAATGAATTACCCGTTGATGTAATTCCACTTTTTGAAACGGTAGAAGACTTAGAAAATTCGGAGGAAGTAATGCGAACCTTGTATTCTAATAAAACATATAGACACCATGTCTCAAAAAGAAAAGACAAACAAACCATCATGCTTGGCTTTTCTGATGGAACAAAAGATGGTGGATATCTAATGGCAAATTGGGGTATTTTTAAAGCAAAAGAAGCTTTAACAAGAATTTCAAAAGAATTCGATATTGAGGTAATTTTCTTTGATGGACGTGGAGGACCACCCGCACGTGGAGGGGGAAAAACGCATCAGTTCTACGCTTCATTAGGACCAACAATAGAAGATAAAGAAATTCAATTAACCATTCAAGGACAAACTATTAGCTCTAACTTTGGTACCTTGGATTCTTCTCAGTATAACTTAGAACAATTGTTGAGTTCTGGGATAAAAAATGATGTTTTTACAAAAGACCAATTGAATGACACCCACAGAGAACTCATCAATGACTTGGCAAATACAAGTTATCAAACCTATGTAGATTTTAAAAATCATCCTCAGTTTTTACCGTATTTAGAAAAAATGAGTACGTTAAAATACTATGCCAAAACCAATATAGGAAGTAGACCTAGTAAGCGCTCTACCTCCGATAAATTGGATTTTTCTGCGCTGAGAGCCATTCCTTTTGTTGGAAGCTGGAGTCAGTTGAAGCAAAATGTTCCTGGTTTCTTTGGTGTTGGGACTGCTCTAAAAAAATATGAAGACGCGAATAGATTTGACGAAGTTATTGAATTTTATAACGCTTCAGACTTCTTTAAAACACTATTAGAAAATAGTATGATGAGTTTGACAAAATCGTTCTTTGGATTAACTTCTTACATGGCTGATGATCCAGAATTTGGAGAATTTTGGAAATTAATCTACGCTGAATATCAAACGACAAAAAGATTACTTCTAAAAATTACAGGTCATAGCGAATTGATGGAAAATTTCCCAGTAGGAAAAGCATCCATTGAAGTTAGAGAAGATATTGTATTGCCTTTATTAACAATTCAGCAATTTGCTTTAAAGAAAATTCAAGAGCTTCAAAAATCGAATGGAAGTCCCGAAGAAATTGAAGTGTATGAAAAAATGGTCATGCGTTCTTTGTTTGGTAATATCAATGCCAGTAGAAATTCTGCTTAATAAAAATTAATTGCATTCTTTTTTTCTTTACTTTTAAAGAAAAAAAGAATGCTTGTTAAAGTCTATGGTTCTGCCGTTTTCGGTATTGAAGCCACTACGATTACCGTAGAAGTAAATATTGACAAAGGAATTGGGTATCATTTAGTAGGTCTACCAGATAATGCCGTCCGAGAAAGTTCCTACCGAATTTCTGCCGCACTCAATAACAATAACTTCAAACTTCCCGGAAAAAAAATTATCATCAATATGGCCCCCGCCGATATTAGAAAAGAGGGAGCTGCCTACGATTTGACTTTGGCCATAGGAATACTGGCTGCATCCAATCAAATAAAATCAGTAAACATCCACCAATATGTGATCATGGGAGAACTTTCTTTGGACGGAAGTTTACAACCCATACGAGGTGCTTTGCCAATGGCAATAAAAGCACGAGAAGAAGGTTTCAACTATTTAATACTCCCAAAAGAAAATGCCAAAGAGGCAGCTATTGTGTCGGATTTAGAGGTGTTAGGTGTTGAGAATATTTTGGAAGTAATCCATCATTTTAATGGCAAACAAAAAATTGATCCTACCATCGTAGATACAAGAGCTGAGTTTTATAAAAATATCGATTCTCCAGCATTTGATTTTTCTGATGTAAAAGGTCAAGAATCTATCAAACGCTGTATGGAAATTGCGGCAGCTGGCGGACATAATATTATTCTCATTGGTCCTCCTGGGTCTGGAAAAACAATGTTAGCGAAACGACTGCCAAGCATTTTACCTCCAATGACCTTACATGAAGCATTAGAAACAACAAAAATTCATTCTGTGGTTGGTAAAACTAAAAATGATGGATTGTTATATCAACGGCCTTTTAGAAGCCCTCATCATACCATTTCAAATGTAATGTTGTACAATGTAGTATTTGGTTTTTAGTTTTTGGATATTAATTTAGATAAAAAATAATATGAAAAAAGTTTTACTTCTATTAGTTTTAGTTTACGGATGTGATAAAGAACCATCACATTTAAAGGAAATTCAATCAATAATAAAAAGCACATTAAATAATCCTGAAAGTTATGAATTTGCTTCATTTACTCTTATTGATACAACATATTCTAAAGAATTATATGAAAAATTAAAAGAGAGTTATTTAGATTCAGAGAAACATCACAGAAAAATGATAATTAGTTATCAAGGTTTTGCCGATAAATGGAGAGCGTATATTAAAAAATACCCTAAAAGAAAAAATGAATTTGAAAAGAAAGCTAAAGAAATGGATATTTATGTTGATAAAAATTCAGAAGATTTAAAAGCAGTTTTAAATCATATTAAAAATATCGATTCAACGCTATCTACTATTATTGATGAGAAAAAGATTTTTGGAATAGAGGGGTTATATAAATTCAGAACATTAAATGAATATAATGCTAAAGTATTAAAATCGTACAAAGTATTTTTTAATGATAGTTTAAAAGTAAGATACTATGAAGAGGTAGTGAACAAATAAAGAACGTCCATACTTTTATAGATACCTCTTTATTTTCTATGAGTTTGATATTTATAATGAGGATGTGGTTTTTTGAGAGGTTTGATTATTGCGAAGTAATTACAAAAACAATAATTAAGTATTATTAAATACATAAAAATATTCAATTTAGTTAAGTAAGTTTTAACTGCTAAAAATTATATAAAATTTTGAAAAACCCCTATTATGAAAGAATATGAAAGAAAATTAAATAACGAAATTAAAATTAGAGGCAAAATAATTTCTGTGAGTTTATTGCTTGAACGTGAACTGGAATATGCAATTTTTCATCATTTTAAACCACGTACTTTTGAAACAAAAATTATAAATTTATTTATTGATGAATTTATAAAACCGATTTCATTCGGAAAAAAAATAAGATTGTACAATGAATTATTAAAAACAGAAATCTATCAAAAAAAAATAAACCTTTTTAGAAAATTACAGTTTTCTATGTCGAATAGAAATGAACACTTGAGTTCAACGAAAAATCTAATAGAATTTATAACCCAAAATACTTTAAAGATATTAGAACATCGGAATACAATTGCACACGGATTTAATGCCGTTAAATATGGAGAAAAGGATAATGAAAAAAAAGGGAATTTTATATTTTTTAATAAGAGAAAAAAGAAAGTATTAAATGAGGAAACGTTAGAACCCATTTTAATAAACGTTATAACTATTTCAACTATAATTTATCAACTTTTAAGAATAGAAGAAGATTTTTATGGTAATGAAGAAGATGAACCTATGCGAGAATAAGTTAAAATGTGTTTATCTTTTTATCTATTTATATATTTGTTTATATATATCTATTTATGCTTGAAGTACTGCTATAATTCAAAAACTTATATATCAGCTATTTAAGTGATTTTTATAATGCATTTTTTACACTTTTATATTTTTTATTTCAGTTTTTAAATAGATAGATAAAAAACGACCTTTTAAACTTTTTTACAGATTTGATTTTAAAAACGGTTTTATTTGACTGCTATCGTTATTGGTCGGTATGTTTTGGAATACTTTTTATAAACAAAGTCTGTTTATTAATTCAAAAAAGGTAAATTTTAAGCATAAAAAACCTACTAAATTAATAGTAGGTTATATTGTTGTTTCGGTAGTATTTTTTTTAAGTATAAAGAATTCTAAATACTAAAGGTTCTTACCAATCATCATTATTATTGTCTTCATTATTACTACTAACCTCTTTAGATTTAATTAATTCTATAAACTTATTAATCTCACTATTATATATGTCTTTATATTGAGCAGTATATGCTTTTTTACCATTCTTTTTAGTCATTTCTAATGCTAAAGGATATGTACCACCACTTGAGTATTGAGAAGGTGGAATTCTGAAATTGAAATTAACTGTATACATAAATTTGCCATCCTTAAATCTAAAATTATATGAAACCTTTGTAAAGTATGTTTGAACCATACCAATGAATTTAACCCCATATCTTGTTGCACCTCCATTAATTTTTATATAAGAACCTGCCAATTTACCATCGATAACTTCATCAGGGTTTACCCATTTCTCTGATACCGCTAACATAACCATTTCGTAAAGTTCTTCCTTTGTTTTGTTTGGTATTTCTACAATAAACTTATCTGAAGGGTCTATAGCAACTGTTACTTGCTTCTTTTTACCTTTAATTATCGAATTAAAGTGATTTGTCTGTGAGTTTACACTTAATACTGTTGTTAATGCTAACGCAATTACTAAAATTATCTTTTTCATTTTTAATTTTTTTTAGTACAAATGCAATTTACCAAGTATAAAGTTTAAGTAATAGCATATTTCAATCATCTAATCGAAAAACTCAAGAATAATGACTATAATATTGATTAAAAAGCAAATAATGAAGATGATACAGAGAAATTGAAGTGTATGAAAAAATGGTCATGCGTTCTTTGTTTGGTAATATCAATGCCAGTAGAAATTCTGCTTAATAAAAATTAATTGCATTCTTTTTTTCTTTACTTTTAAAGAAAAAAAGAATGCTTGTTAAAGTCTATGGTTCTGCCGTTTTCGGTATTGAAGCCACTACGATTACCGTAGAAGTAAATATTGACAAAGGAATTGGGTATCATTTAGTAGGTCTACCAGATAATGCCGTCCGAGAAAGTTCCTACCGAATTTCTGCCGCACTCAATAACAATAACTTCAAACTTCCCGGAAAAAAAATTATCATCAATATGGCCCCCGCCGATATTAGAAAAGAGGGAGCTGCCTACGATTTGACTTTGGCCATAGGAATACTGGCTGCATCCAATCAAATAAAATCAGTAAACATCCACCAATATGTGATCATGGGAGAACTTTCTTTGGACGGAAGTTTACAACCCATACGAGGTGCTTTGCCAATGGCAATAAAAGCACGAGAAGAAGGTTTCAACTATTTAATACTCCCAAAAGAAAATGCCAAAGAGGCAGCTATTGTGTCGGATTTAGAGGTGTTAGGTGTTGAGAATATTTTGGAAGTAATCCATCATTTTAATGGCAAACAAAAAATTGATCCTACCATCGTAGATACAAGAGCTGAGTTTTATAAAAATATCGATTCTCCAGCATTTGATTTTTCTGATGTAAAAGGTCAAGAATCTATCAAACGCTGTATGGAAATTGCGGCAGCTGGCGGACATAATATTATTCTCATTGGTCCTCCTGGGTCTGGAAAAACAATGTTGGCCAAAAGACTGCCAAGCATTTTACCTCCAATGACCTTACATGAAGCTTTAGAAACAACAAAAATTCATTCTGTGGTTGGTAAAACTAAAAATGATGGGTTGTTATATCAACGGCCTTTTAGAAGCCCTCATCATACCATTTCAAATGTAGCCTTGGTGGGTGGGGGTCAATATCCAAGACCTGGAGAAATTTCTCTTTCTCATAACGGCGTGTTATTTTTAGATGAATTGCCTGAGTTTAAAAGAGATGTTTTAGAAGTAATGAGGCAACCTTTAGAAGATAGAGAAGTTACCATTTCTCGAGCTAAGTTTACAGTTACTTACCCAAGTAGTTTTATGTTGGTGGCAAGTATGAATCCAAGCCCTTCGGGTTTTTTTAATGATCCCGATTCACCTATGACCTCTTCACCTCAAGAAATGCATCGCTATTTAAGTAAAGTTTCTGGACCTCTTTTAGATAGAATTGACATTCATATTGAGGTAACACCTGTACCTTTTGCAAAATTATCTGAAGAACAAAAAGGAGAATCTAGTATTGCTATTAGAAAACGAGTAACCAAAGCCAGAGAAATTCAATCCAACCGTTTTACTCATTTAGAAAATGTGCATTACAATGCACAAATGAATGTAAAACAGATTGGTGCATTCTGTAAATTGTCGGAAGAAAGTAAAACATTACTAAAAACAGCCATGGAAAAACTAACCCTTTCTGCCAGGGCCTATGATAGAATTCTAAAAGTTTCTCGAACTATTGCAGATTTAGCAAATGCTCAAAACATCTCTCCGGATCATATCGCAGAAGCTATTCAATACAGAAGTTTGGATAGAGAAGGTTGGTTGGGGTAAATATGAAGTCTTTCTTTTAAATAAAAATACAATCAATTTAACACTAAAGTATAATCAATTTCAGAAGCTGAAAGATTGAATAATTGTCTTTTTTTAAATGATAAAAGTGCTTTTAAATCTTGCATTTCATCTTCATTAAAAAACAGTACCAATGTTTGATTTGGCGTTGTTATTGGAATCTTCCTCTTTCTAATGCTACAGGCATAACAATTCAACCAATATTGAATATCTATTTGATTTAAATATTCTCTAAATTGTAATAATTGATACTCATTAAATTGAAAAAAAAGATTATTAAATGTTAAGCTATATATATGAGATTTTCTACATAAAGAAAGTTCCCCGTTTTTTACTCGAGATAAAACATTTGATTTATTGCGCATATATAATTATTGAAAAAAAATGAGTCTTAGTTAAAAAATAGTATTGTCCTCATTATTTAATTATTTATTTTTTATAGGGCAAATATACTATTTATTTTTAATTAGACTAATTCTAAATAATTATATATTAATAAATTTTTATCTATTTGTCTTTTGCCAAACTTTCTAAGACAGGAATCCCTTTTTGAGGGAGAATTTCTTTATATTTTTAGCTAGTACCTACTTAACAGTTTTAACATCAATTACTTTTAAATAGTATTTATTTAATAACAATCCTGAAATACCAATAAAAAAGGCTGTGAAATCAACACTAAAAACATAATATTGTTGGTTAATTAAGGTTCTCCAAATCCAATCTCCTGTAAAAATACCATTAGCAACTGGTATTAAAAGACATAAAACACTACCAATTACAATATAGTTTTTGTTTAATTTGCTGTAGTTATCCCAAAAAAGTCCCGTGATTAATAAAATCAACCACCCTAAGAAAAAAATTGAATTTACATAAAAGGTTCTACCCTCTAGGTCTATAGGCACAATCTTATTCGCCAAAAAGATAATTGCTACAGCAGGAAACATAGACATTGTTAATGCTAAATAGCATTTCGTAACTTTATGATGGAACCTCCTTTGTTTAACTGTATATGTTTTCTTGTTTCTTGCAGTTCTCCATATCATAACCCCACTAGTCATAATATAACAAGTAACCATTGCCAGAATAAAATAAATGATTTTTAAAAATAACCCTCCATAGGTAGCATAATGTAATTTAATAAGGACGTTTAATGTACTTTTTGAATAGGATGATTTTTCAGGAATTAATGCACTTATTGTGTTTCCATCTTTATAACCAAATATAAAACTACCGTTCGCTGCAATTCCTTTACTATCATCAACATTAACTGTTATAGTGCCATCTTCTAATCCATAGTTTCTTGAAAGAATATAGATAATTGGATAATCTGGATTTTCAGCAGATACTTTTTTAAATGCATCATTATATGAAAAAGCTCCTTCAATAGGTTTTGCATCATCAGAATATTTTACAGCCGCCGATGGATTGATTGCCTCAATAACAGATGCTGTATCTCCATTAAAAGCCAAAAAAGCAGTTGGAAGTAATAGTAGAATAGATAAACCAAATAATGCTCCTGTAATTGCATAAATTAATTGAAAAGGAAGTGTAATAAACCCCAATGAAATATGACTATTTGTCCAAATATTTTTCCATTTTCCTTTAACAGTAAAAGCATAAAACTTATTTGATATATTCTTCCAATGCGTTAACAGTCCAGTAAAAATAGCAAATAGGAAAAAGAAACTTACCACACCAGATAAATAAATACCCACTACAGGTATTTGTCGAAAAAAATGCAATTGATATATGGTTCTAGACATATGAGTTGTAGGTTCTTCTCCTGCAACATTAACTTCATAACTTGCTGGGTTTACATAGGCAGTAAACCTTGTTGTGGTGCTATCATTAACTTTTTCAGATCCATAGAAATATGACAATGGTTGTTTTGCTGTTGGTGGTACAATACCAAACTGTTTTGTTGAATCAAACTTTGGATGTACCTCTTTTACTTTTTCAATAATTTTATCATAATCAACTTTTGATGCATCAACAGTAGTGATTCTCGCATTTGGGTTTTCCCATTGATACAATTCGTCCATAAACAAGGCAAAAGCACCAGCATAAAAAATAACAAATAAGGCAAAACAAATTACAATCCCTGAAACAGTATGCGTATGAAACATAATGTTATGTAATCTTGGTTTTAATGCTTTAAGCTCCATCATTATCTATATGTTAAAGTTATACATGTAAAAATTATGGTAAGTAATAGGTAGATTCCCCATATTTTCCATCCGTTTTTTATCATAAAAGCAAATACCATTAGTATTGCCCATAAAATAAAAGAAAAATAGGCTGAAGTTATAATTAAAGCTCCTTTATAATTGGTTAAGAAGACACCAACTGCATTATGAAAAGTTACAGTAACAGCATATCCTCCAATAATTGCAGCAGTTACTTTTAACCACCTTTGTCCTTTACTAGATAAATATTTTAAGTTTGCTGGCATTACAAAGCGTTTTCAAAAATTATTATTAGTACACATATACTAGTAAAAACGTATGAAATTTTTTTATTCAATGGGTATATCATAATAATTAAACACATACTCAACATCCAAGTAATGGTAAAAATTAAAAAACTAGTCCACAAACCAAAATTTACCCCAAGTAAAACAGTCGAAAGTATAAAAAGACTGTAGGAAATCAGGCGAATTATATGTTTAGATAAATTAAATCTATTTTCTGACAGGAAAATTGGACTATATTTTGATTCACTATACAATAACGTTGAAGCCAAAAAGATAAAAAACAAATTCATTATTTTTATTAAATCTAAATTAATAAAACAAATTTATTAAAAAAATACTTCAACTCTTATTTTAATAATAAAAAAAAAGAAAAATTTAATTCAAATGAAAATATTTATAAGTAACCTTTAAGAAGAACTAAAAAAATATTAGTAATTTAAATCTGCCTAATTTTTATGACAAATTGATTAAATCATTAAGACTAATTTTAAAAAAGTTGGTAAATTTAACTAAAGTAGAACTTTTTGGTTTTGCTTTAACAGTAGGCAGTGCAGTGCATTTAAATAATATGGGAAGTAGTCAAAGAGACAGCTTATTAGAGAAATTATTTTAACCTTATTTGTCTAATGCTTTTTTTAAATCACCGAATCGTGAAGACATTCTTTAAAATGGTTCCCTTTTAGTATTCTACTCTTCATCATTTTCTAAGAGAAGCTATTCGATACAGAAGTTTGGATAGAAAGGCTTGGTTGGGGTAATTATGAAATCTTTCTCTTAAATAAAAAACCCTTCCAAATGATTGAAAGGGTTTTCCACTTTTTTAAATAAATTTAACCAACCGAAAAATGGCTGAAAAATTAATATCTATAGTGCTCGGGCTTGAACGGTCCTGCCTGTGTAACACCTATGTAATCTGCTTGATCTTTTCGAAGTTCAGTTAATTCCACTCCAATTTTTGCAAGGTGTAAAGATGCTACTTTTTCATCCAAATGTTTTGGCAACATATACACTTTATTCTCATAAGCTTTTGCATTGTTCCAAAGCTCTATTTGCGCCAAGGTTTGGTTTGTAAAAGAATTCGACATCACAAAACTAGGATGCCCAGTTGCACAACCTAGATTGACCAATCGACCCTCTGCCAATAAAATAATATCATTCCCATTGATATTGTATTTATCTACTTGTGGTTTTATTTCAACTTTTTCACTGTTTGCATTTAAATAGGCAACATCAATTTCATTATCAAAATGACCAATATTACAAACGATCACTTTATCTTTCATCGCTTCAAAATGTTCTCCTCGAACAATGTCTTTATTTCCTGTAGTCGTAATAATGATATCTGAATTGGCAACAACCGTTTCTAGCTTCTTAACTTCAAACCCATCCATTGCCGCTTGCAAGGCACAGATAGGATCAATTTCAGTGACCGTTACAATAGAACCTGCTCCTTTAAAAGAAGCCGCTGTTCCTTTTCCAACGTCACCGTATCCACATACTGTTACTCTTTTACCCGCCAACATGATGTCAGTTGCTCTACGAATCGCATCAACAGCAGATTCTTTACACCCATACTTATTATCAAATTTCGATTTCGTTACCGAATCATTGATATTAATTGCAGGCATGGGCAAAGTTCCATTTTTAACACGTTCATACAACCTGTGAACTCCAGTGGTAGTTTCTTCAGACAATCCATTGATTCCTGCAGCCAATTCTGGATACCGGTCCAAAACCATGTTTGTTAAATCTCCACCATCATCTAAAATCATGTTTAAAGGTGCTCTGTCTTCCCCAAAAAATAAGGTTTGCTCTATACACCAGTCAAACTCTTCCTCATTCATCCCTTTCCAAGCATATACAGGTGTACCAGCAGCAGCAATTGCAGCAGCAGCTTGATCTTGTGTAGAAAAAATATTACACGAACTCCAAGTAACCTCTGCTCCTAAAACCTGTAAAGTTTCAATTAAAACCGCTGTTTGAATTGTCATATGCAAACACCCTGCAATTCTTGCGCCTTTTAAAGGCTGAGAATCTCCATATTCTTCTCTTAAACTCATTAGACCCGGCATTTCAGCTTCTGCCAAGTTGATCTCTTTTCTACCCCAATCTGCCAAGGAAATATCTTTCACTTTAAAAGGGACGTATGCTGTATTTACACTCATATTTACGTATATTTATATTTTACTTTTTCAAGTGCAAAGTTACGACATAGAAATTTAAAAATATGGCTCTTTACAAAACATTAACGGTTCATCAAACGACTAAAATACTGATTTGGAAAATTGAAGAATCAACTTCAACATTAAAAGAGAATATTATACTTAGTGAAGACAGTTCAACTCGCTTAAATTCAATGAAATCTGAATTGCATCAAAAAGGATTTTTAAGCATTCGACATTTACTCAAAGAAGTTGGCTACAGCGATCTCGATGTGATATATGACCGCTATGGAAAACCCCACTTGAAAGATGGAAAATTCATTTCTATTACCCATTCCTATATTTTTACAGGAATTATAATTTCTGAGAAGGTACCCGTTGGAATTGACATCGAAAAACAACGAGAAAAAATAGTAAAAATTGCGCATAAATTCACCCCCTTTGAAGCCTACAAAACCATTGCTAATGTAGATGCTTTAATTCGGAAATTAACCATTGTTTGGGGAGCAAAAGAAAGTTTATATAAAATCTATGGAAAGAAAAAACTCTTATTTTTACATCACATCTTTATTGATGATTTTAAATTTGAAACTAAAAAAACAACGGGAGAAATTATTTTTAACGGAAAACCTTCTTCTTATCATATTCATTTTTTAGAATTCGAAGGATTTACCTGTGTCTATGCTTATTCAAAGTAAGTATCACATCACAAATAATATATCTCCTTAAATATTTAGAATATCAAAGTAATCCCTAATTTTCAAACACGTGACGATCTATCAAAATATTATATCCGCTAAAAAAGAGGGCAAAAAACTATTAGCAGTTTTAATTGATCCCGAGAAAATGGATCTTACACACATTCCTTGTTTTTTTGAAAAAGTACACAAATCAATTGCTACCCATATTTTTGTAGGAGGGAGTACCGATAAAAATAATCAGACAGCATCTTTAGTGATCGCTATAAAAAAAGAAACAGATTTACCAGTGATCCTATTCCCCGGGAGTTTTTCACAAATTACAGATAAAGCAGATGGTATTTTATTTTTGAGTTTACTCTCTGGAAGAAACCCTGAGTACTTAATTGAACAACAAATTAAAGCAGCGCCGATTTTAAAAAATTCTCCCTTAGAAAGTATCCCAACTGGATATATTCTAATTGACGGGAAAAAAGAAACGGCTACTCAAAAAGTAAGCAATACCCGGCCTATTCCACAAGAAAAAATAGCCCTCATCCTCCACACCTCTCTAGCAGGAGAATTCTCTGGAAAGCAACTAATTTACCTCGAGGCGGGTTCCGGAGCAACTCAAGTTGTGCATCAGAAGATCATAGAAAAAGTAGCCAATGAAATAACAATCCCATTAATTGTTGGTGGCGGAATTCGTTCTAAAAAACAACTTGAAAGCGCCTTCAATGCAGGGGCAGATATCGTTGTAATTGGAACTGCTTTTGAAAATGATGAAACCTTTTTTGAAGTTTTGAGAAAATAAATTCCTTAACATATTATGAATGCAAAAAAGCTTAAATTTACGGTCTCATAAAAAAATAAATGTCAGAAATTTTTGATTTCATTTTTACACAATATAAGGCCAATTCTACAATAGATATCAGCTTAGAAATTATTGCCGTAATTTTTGGTTTTTTATCTGTTTGGTTTTCCAAAGAGAATAAAATATGGGTCTTCCCAACTGGAATGATTAGCACCTCCATTTTTGTATATTTACTTTTAAAATGGGAGCTATTAGGGGACATGATGATAAATGCTTACTATTTTGCAATGAGTATTTATGGCTGGTATATCTGGACTCGTAAAATAGATGAGACAACCGTTACCCCTATATCAAAAATCAATTCAAAAGAGAAAAAGAATGCAATTATCCTGTTTATAACAACTCTAGTATTTGTCTTTATCATCTACAAAACCTTTGATAAATGGACTAGTTGGGTTGCCTATGCAGATACGATAACAACGGCTATTTTCTTTGTTGGAATGTGGCTTATGGCAAAACGAAAAATTGAAAATTGGATCTTTTGGATTCTCGGAAATATCATTTCAGTTCCTTTATATTTATACAAAGGTTTAGCATTTACTAGTTTACAATATTTAGGATTTACATTTATAGCAATATTTGGTTACATCGCATGGAAAAAAAGCTTACACAGAAACCTATCAACCTCTTAAAAGTTGTCTTATTTGGCCCTGAATCTACAGGGAAAACAACACTTTCACGTCAGTTAGCAAGACATTATAATACTGTTTGGGCTCCAGAATATGCAAGAGAATACTTGCAAAAAAAATGGAACAACGAACGTAAAACTTGTGAAAAAGAAGATTTAATTCCGATTGCAATTGGGCAGATGAAAATTGAAAATAAGTTGGCAAAAAAAGCAGATAAAATTCTAATCTGTGATACAGACTTATTAGAAACCAAAGTGTATTCTGAAGAATATTATGATGGGTTTGTAGATAAAGAACTAGAAAAAGCCGCCAGTAAAAACAGCTATGACTTATACTTACTAACCTATACAGATACTCCTTGGGAAAAAGACGATCTGCGAGATAGACCCGAATTACGAACAGAAATGTTTACTGCTTTTGAAAGTGCTTTAAAAAAATACAACAAAAACTATCTCTTGTTAAAAGGAGATAAAGAAACACGCTTAAAGAATGCTGTAGAGGAGATTGATAAACTTATCTTAAAGAAAAAAAACCTATACTCTTTTTCAAATTCTCTACAAGATACAGAAATGTATTCTGAGAATGAAAATAGCTAAAAATTATAATTATACCATTTTTGAACGCTAATCAAATTATTAAGGAACTCAAATTTAAAGCCGTCAGAAGTTCAGGGCCCGGTGGGCAACATGTGAATAAAGTCTCTTCTAAAATTGAATTAACGTTCGATTTAGAAAACTCAAATTCGTTATCAGAAGTAGAAAAAACAATCTTAAAAACCAAACTCTCTTCTCGATTAACAAAAGAAAAAACACTTCTGTTATTTTGTGAAGAAACACGCTCTCAACACAAAAATAAAGGAATTGCCATCAAACGGTTTTTAGAATTAATAAAAACCCTATTAGTTCGGCCTAAAAAAAGAAGACCCTCAAGACCCACTCTCTCTTCTATCAGGCGAAAAGCGGAACACAAAAAAAGAACTTCTGTTAAAAAAGCATTGAGAAAAAAACCTCGGCTCGATTAAAATAAATTACTTTTCTATTTCATAATCAATTTTTCTGAGTTAATTTTGCACTGTTCTCATAAAGGGGTGCTTTAAAAAGCTGAGATCATACCCATTGAACCTAGAACAGGTAATGCTGTTTAGGAAGCCAAGTTTAAAAAAGTCTGCAGATTTTTTTAAACAAATGCAAAAAAGTGAAGCAGTACTTCACATAACAATTATTCAATAGTAATTACAAGAATAATGACCTCTTTTTATTCGTTTTAATTTTTTTTTAAAATGAAAAAAATATCCATTTTTTTATTCTTGTTTGTAAGCATGCTTACAAACGCACAAACATTTACACTTAACGGAAAAGTAGTAGATCAAAACAAGGAACCTTTACCAGGAGCAACTGTTTTGGTAAAAGAAGTAAACAAAGGAACCTCCACTGATTTTGAGGGAACGTTCCGTGTAAATTTCCCAAAAGGAAACTACACAATTCAAATTTCATTTATTGGTTACCAAACAATTTCTAAAGAAATTTCTTTGACTAAAAATGATACAATCGAGTTTGTATTATCAGCAAATTCAACTGTTTTAGAAGAGGTTTTGGTCTCTGCAGTTCGAGTAAAAGAGAACGCACCTGTAACACACAGCAACCTCTCCAAAAAAGAAATTGCCAAGCGTAATTTAGGACAAGACATTCCTACGCTTCTAAAATATCTTCCTTCTGTAGTGAGTTCTTCTGATGCAGGAGCAGGTATTGGATATACTTATATTAATGTAAGAGGCTCAAACGCAGAACGTGTTAACGTTACCATCAATGGTATTCCCTATAACGACGCAGAAAGTCAAGGAACTTTTTGGGTAAATATCAGCGATTTTGCCTCTTCTACTGAAAACTTACAACTACAACGCGGTGTAGGAACATCTACCAATGGGACAGGTGCTTTTGGAGCTAGTTTAAACATCTTAACAGATGCTATTTCTGAAGACGCTTATGGTGAAATCTCAAATTCATTTGGATCCTTCAATACAAAAAAACATACCGTAAAATTCAGTACAGGTAAAATCAATGATCACGTAGAAATTTCTGGACGTTTGTCTAAAATTTATTCAGATGGATATATCGACAGAGCCTACTCAGATTTAAAATCATACTTCCTACAAGCTTCTTATGTTGATGATAATACATTAATCAAGGCAATTACATTTGGAGGAAAAGAAAAAACATATCAAGCTTGGTATGGTATTGATGCTTCACAATTGATTGAAAATAGAAGACAGAATCCGTATACCTACGAAAATGAAATAGACAACTACCAGCAAGATCACTACCAGTTACACTGGAATGAGAAACTAAACACAAATTGGTCTACTAATATTGGTTTAAACTACACAAAAGGGCAAGGATACTTTGAACAATATAAAGACGAAAGATATGCTGCTGATTACAACAATCTTATAGCCGATGGTAGCGATGTTATTGTCAGACGTTGGTTAGACAACAAATTTTATGTGGCCAATTTTAATGCTACTTATACTAAAGACGCACTGGAAGTAATCTCTGGATTTTCATACAGTAATTATAAAAACGATCATTTTGGAGAAGTAATTTGGGGAAATAACCTCGCAACTTCAACAGCTATTAGAGATCGCTATTACGAGAGCACTACTACTAAAAATGATTTTAGCATGTTCTCAAAGGCAACCTTTGCACTGGCAGAGAAGCTAACAGCCTATGCAGATCTTCAATATAGGAAAGTTGGATATACAACCACTGGATTGACCTCTGATAGAGTCCCTATAAACGTAGATGAAACCTTCGATTTTTTCAATCCTAAATTTGGAGCAACCTATACCCTTAATAATAACCAGCATCTGTATTTTTCTTTTGCTGTTGCAAATAAAGAACCGAACAGAAACGATTTTGAAAAAGGAATTAAAACCCACGAAAATCTAAATGATTATGAACTTGGATGGCGTTTAAAAAATGAATCGGTTACCTTAAATACCAACCTATTCTATATGCGCTATAAAAATCAATTGGTCTTAACCGGTGCAATCGATGATGTGGGAGCACCTGTGAGAGCAACAAGCGGATCTAGCTATCGCCTAGGATTAGAAATTGATGCAGATGTAAAACTATCAAATCAAATTCGTATGCAACCTAATATTGCATTGAGTGATAATAAAAATACAGACTTTATCTCTGCCATCAATGGAATCCCAAGTCAACTGGGCAATACCCATATTTCATTTTCTCCGTCGGTAATTGCAGGAAATGCACTTGTATTTTCTCCTACTGAATATGTACAATTTTCATTCCTATCAAAATACGTAGGAAAACAATACATGAGTAACCTAAGCAGTGAGGTTTCAAACAACGATGTTCTAGAGAGCTACTTTACATCTGATTTGAATTTCACCTATGTAATTCGACCAAATCGTATTTTTAACGAAGTCGTATTTACAGGATTGGTCAACAATATTTTTAATAAAGAATATGTTGACAGAGGTTTTTATTACACCTATGATGACACTCCGTCTTCACCATCAGAAGTAACCACGCTAGATGGTGCTGGATATTATCCACAAGCGACTAGAAATTTCTTAGTTGGAGTAACCTTAAAATTCTAAGACAACCCTTATTAAAAAAACCCAAGTTGAGACTTGGGTTTTTTTATGAATCAATTCGACCTACTGCACAACTCACAAATGAGCTTGCTTTGTGCAAAAATGTATTTTTTGTCCCTGTCTCTGGATACCCTAATTTTGATAACTTTTCTTTGATCATCATTCTGTTTTCAGGAGTAGAAACAACCGATACCATTGAATTCTCAACATCAACTGTAACTTCAGACACCGTATTTATAGCCAATAATCCTTTTTTAATCGTTGCAGCACAACCGCTACATTTTAAGTTTTCTATTTTTATTTCTGTTGTCATCATCGCTAATTTTCTTTATGCCATTGTTGATATCCACCTGTAACATTGTAAACTTCAAAACCCTTTTCTTCTAAAATCCTAGCAGATTTACCGCTTCTATTACCACTTCTGCAGTATACGTAAACAGGTTTCCTTTTATCAAACGTTTGTACTACTTTATTTGTGAAGTTGGGGTCGAAATAATTGATCAAAAAAGCCGTATCTATGAATCCTTCTTTTACTTCTTTTGGAGTTCTTACATCCAATAATTGAACATTTCCTTTTTCTAATAAAACTTTTAACTCTATTGTAGAAATTGATTTTACTTCTTCCTGTGCGGTACAATGGAAGAAAAAGAAACTCATCAAAAAAAGACTTAACCGTTTGATCATTTTTTTTATTTAATTGTTGAAGGGCAAACCGCTAATGTTCTTTCAATTTTTGTGTTCCTAATTGCTGCATAGCCTCCAGCAACATCTATAACATTGTGAAAACCCCTCGCTTTTAAAATAGATGCAGCAATCACAGAACGATACCCGCCTGCACAATGTAGAAAAAACTCTTTATGAATTGGAAATTCAGAAATATGGTCATTTAAAAAGTCTAGAGGAGTATTTTCTGCAATATTTATATGCTCACTATCATACTCACCTGGTTTTCTTACATCAAAAACAAGAACATTTTCTTTAATTCTATCTTCTAAAATATGGGCAGAAACAGATGTTACTGTATCAATTTCTTTCCCTGCTTTTTCCCATGCATTAAAACTCCCTTCTAAATACCCCAAAACATTATCAAACCCTACTCGAGATAAACGCTTGATAGTATCTTCTTCTCTCCCTTTTGGAGTAACTAATAAAATTGATTGATTCGTATCTTTAATTAGGGCACCAACCCAAGGAGCAAACCCACCATCTATTCCAATAAAAATAGATTGAGGAATAAACCCTTTCACAAAATCCGTTTGATGACGAACGTCTAATATTACAGCTTCTGTTTCGTTTGCCATCAACTCAAACTGTTTTACCGTTAACGGTTTTGCACTCTTCTTTATAACCTCTTCAACGTCTTGATATCCTTCCTTGTTTAATTTGACATTTAATGGAAAGTAGGCTGGAGGAGGCAACAAGCCATTAGTGACCTCGTTGATAAACTCATTCTTTGTCATTCCTGCTCTTAGGGCGTAATTGGTTTCTTTTTGATCCCCAATAGTTCCTACAGTTTCTTTACTCAAGTTCTTGCCACAAGCAGAACCCGCTCCATGTGCAGGATATACGATAACATCATCTGCTAATGTCATTACTTTCTTTCGTAAACTATCATACAAAAAACCCGCCAATTCCTTCTCAGTAAAATTTCCTTTTTGTGCTAAATCTGGACGACCAACATCTCCTAAAAACAAGGTGTCTCCACTAAATAACGCATGGTCTTTCCCGTTTTTATCTTTTAGCAAAAAACAAGAACTCTCCAAGGTGTGGCCTGGAGTATGTAGAATGGTAATGGTAATATCTCCCACTGTGAATATTTGATTATCCTCAGCAATAATTGCTTCAAAATTTGTTATTGCTTTTGGTCCGTATACAATTTTAGCCCCTGTTTTTTGAGCCAAAGTAACATGTCCGCTTACAAAATCTGCGTGAAAATGTGTTTCAAAAATATATTTGATTTTGGCATTGTTAGTGGCTGCTCGATCGATATAATCTTGAACTTCCCTCAAAGGATCTATAATAGCAACTTCTCCATTACTCTCTATATAATAAGCTCCCTGAGCCAAACAACTTGTATAAATTTGTGATATTGTCATTGTAATCCTTTTAGGTGTTTAATTCTTCAGTGAAAATTAATTTTTATGTATGATTAATGATACACTTGATGAATGTATTTGGCATATTTTTTTTGCTCCTCCCTATCTCCTGTTTTGTAAAATTTTACGGCATCATTTACACGCATAAAAAAATGATTCACATCGATGATTGATAAAATTTCACTTCTAAACAAATCATCTCTCACAGGACCTTTAACCCCTGCCAAGAAAAAAGAGATTTGTTTTTTTTGATAATATTTAATGCTCTCTTTCAACATTTCCACCCCTGTACTATCTACTCTATTGATGCTTTCTGCGTCTAGGACTATCAGCTGTAAAGCAGCCCCTTTCTCATACACCATTGTATCTAATTTATCTCTAAAATAGGTAGAATTTGCATAAAAGAGTTGCGCATCAAACCTAAAAATTAAAATATCGCTTTCTATAATTACTTCCTCGAAACGATTTTTATTCCTGTAAAAATTAGAATTAGGAACTTTCCCTAATTCCGTTACATAGGGTCTGGATGTTCTAAAGATTAATACAATTAATGAAAGACCTACCCCAACGATTATCCCGAATTCAATTCCTAATACTAAAGTCCCCGTAAATGTAGCTAACATTAACCAAAAATCTAACTGATTTACTTTCCACAGATACACTGCTTCTCTAAGATTTATCAAGCCAAATACCGCTACAATAATAATTGCTGCTAGAACCGTTTTTGGCAAATAATAAAATAACGGTGTTAAAAACAATACCGTAAGAATGACCATTGCTACAGAAATTAAAGCTGCCATCCCTGTTTTTGCTCCACTTTCTTGATTGACGGCTGAACGTGAAAAACTCGAGGAAATAGGATATGCTTGAAACAAAGAACCCACGATATTACTAATCCCCAAGGCTAATAATTCCTGATTCGGTCGTATCCTATATGCTTCTTGTTTTGCCTCTAATGATTTTCCAATAGAAATTGTTTCTAAATATCCGACCATTACAAGAGTTAGTGCTATTGGGAATAATTCTCTTATTTGATCTATATCAAAATCAGGAATGCCAAATGAGGGTAATCCCGAGGGAATATCTCTTATTATAGCAACATCTTCAAAAGATTTTTCAAAATATTTTATGAGTAAAATCCCTAAGGTTACAACAATAAGTGCATTCGGGATCTTTTTATTTATTTTTCTAAAAACGATAATTAAAGCCATAGAAATGCCCCCTATCAAGGTAGTTTGATAATTATAATTCATGAATCGAAACCAAATATCCTTAAATATATTCTGTATTTGATCACTTTGAATAAAATCAACTCCAAATAAATTACCAAATTGATTCAACCCGATGATCAAAGCTATTGCAGAAGTAAATCCTGTAATTACGGGTTTGGATAAAAAATTCACAATGAATCCTAAACTAAAAATCCCCATAAAAAACTGAATCATGCCCACCAACAAAGCCAATAAAATAGCAATAGAAATATAACTGTCTGAACCTGCCAATGCTAGCGTTGAAACACCTGTTGCCACAATCAAAGAATCCATTGCAACAGGCCCAATCGCTACTTGCCTTGAAGAACCAAAAATAGCATACATTACTTGTGGTACTATTGCACAGTACAACCCGTAAATCGGGGGTAAGCCTGCAATCAAAGCATAGGCTATTCCTTGAGGAATTAAAATAATTCCTACAATGATTCCCGCAACTAAATCATCTTTGAATAACGATTTATTATAAGCTGGTAACCACTCTAAAATGGGTATGATTTTTTTAAGGTTCATTAAAACAATTCTCCTGGATTTCTACCTTTTATTCTTCCTAAATGTTTGTATGCTAAATCAGTTACTTCTCTACCTCTTGGAGTTCTCATGATAAAGCCTTGTTGAATTAAAAATGGCTCATATACTTCCTCTATTGTTTCAGTGTTTTCAGACACGGCAGTAGCAAGAGTGCTAATCCCAACAGGACCTCCTTTGAATTTATCGATGATCGTTCGTAGTATTTTATTATCCATCTCATCCAGACCATGAGCATCTACATGTAAGGCTTTTAGAGCGTACCTGGCAATTTCTATGGTAATATTTCCATCTCCTTTTATTTGTGCAAAATCTCTAACTCTCCTTAACAAAGCATTCGCTATTCTTGGCGTCCCTCTACTTCTCCCTGCAATTTCTATCGCTGCTTCCATAGAAATAGGAACATTTAAAATACGAGAACTTCTTTGAATGATGGTTGTTAATAATTCTGTTTTGTAATAATGCAACCTACTACTTATCCCAAAACGAGCTCTCATTGGTGCTGTTAGCAATCCAGAACGTGTGGTTGCTCCTATTAAGGTAAAAGGTTCTAAATTAATTTGGACTGTTCTCGCATTTGGCCCAGATTCAATCATAATATCAATCTTATAATCTTCCATTGCAGAATACAGATATTCTTCTACAATTGGGCTTAATCGATGAATTTCATCAATAAATAACACATCACGTTCTTCAAGGTTTGTTAATAAACCTGCTAAATCTCCCGGCTTATCTAAAACAGGACCAGAAGTAACTTTTATGCTTGCTTGTAATTCATTTGCCAATATATGAGCCAAGGTTGTCTTCCCTAGACCAGGAGGCCCATGAAAAAGAGTATGATCTAATGCTTCGCCTCTTTGGTTTGCTGCTTCTACGAAGACTTTTAAATTATCGATGGCTTGATCTTGTCCTGTAAAGTCCTCAAAAGAAAGAGGGCGTAATTTTTTTTCTACATCTAACTCCTCATTAGATAAATTACTATTTTCAGGATTTAAATTTTCATTCATAAACACAAAGATAAATGTTTTTAAACAACGATTATGTATGTTTTATGAAAGTCACAAAAAAACCTTTCCAAATTAGTTTGGAAAGGTTGTGTATAAAAATACTGTTTTTTTTATTTAGGAAACTTCTTCATCCTTTAAAAGAGGTGTCGTTTGTAGCACAAAGTCCTTCCCATGTAGATAATCACTATCGTCATCGTTAGGGTCTACTCTTTTACTGTAATCATAGGGCCATCTGTGAACTTCTGGAATCTTTCCTGGCCAGTTTCCGTGAATATGTTCTACGGGAGTGGTCCATTCTAAGGTGTTGGAATTCCATGGATTTTGAGTAGCCTTTTGCCCTCTATAAATTGAGATAAAGAAATTAGCAATAAAGATTATTTGAGCAATCCCACCAATTAAGGCAAAAATTGTAATCACAACATTAATTTGTAATAAGTCGTCGAACATTGGAAAGTTCGTGTTTGTATAATATCTTCTTGGTAATCCTGCTAATCCTATGAAGTGCATTGGCCAAAAAACTCCATAAGCACA
>Ga0228609_1000337_pt1 | contig 24260 bp, 24 predicted proteins | sample 10DmetaG_FD_190068 | JGI IMG/M metagenome (GOLD analysis project Ga0228609, IMG submission 190068) | Seawater microbial communities from Monterey Bay, California, United States - 10D | ecosystem: Environmental > Aquatic > Marine > Coastal | place: USA: California | collected 2016-11-10 | reverse complement strand
AACGAGGCAAGATGTCTTTGGTTGCGACACAAATATAGATGCCACTGGAATTCTGGCTGCTTCTAGGTTGGTATCCTCAATCACTGGTTTTGTGGTTCAGCCTAATAAGGCGATCGTTGGTGCTAATGCTTTTGCTAATGAGGCAGGAATTCATCAAGACGGCGTCCTTAAACACAGAGAGACTTATGAAATCATGAAGGCAGAGGATGTTGGATGGAATAATAATTCACTGGTCCTAGGAAAGCACTCAGGTCGAAACGCATTTAAATCAAGGCTGAGTGAGCTGGGCGTCGAGTTTGAATCTGATGAGGATCTAAATGATGCTTTCTCAAGGTTTAAAACACTTGCCGATAAGAAACATGACATCTTTGACGAGGACCTTCAGGCATTAGTCTCGGAGACTCAGACTGAGGATACAGAAATCATACAACTAGTGTCTCTCAAGGTTTCTGCAGAGTCGGGCAAGGTGAATACAGCTGATGTGACTCTATCCATTAACGGTAGTGAGCATAGTGCTTCAGCAAATACCTCTGGCGCTGTTGATGCTACGTTTAATGCTATTTTGTCATTAGTCGACATCGAGCCAAAACTTCAGCTTTACTCTGTCTCGAATGTTACTCAGGGAACAGACTCGTTAGGTGAGGTGAATGTCAGACTTGAGCATGAAGGCAAGATTGTTAATGGTCAGGGAGTTGATACCGATATTATCACTTCTTCAGCTAAAGCATATGTCAATGCACTCAATAAAGTTATGGCAAATGTAGAACGAGCTCACCCTCAGATTTGATGAGTCCAGATAGAAGCAATTATCTTGAGGCTCTTGGAATACCCGACTTTTTGTATTCTTCTGTCGGCTCTGAAGTTATAGAGAATGCTAAATTGTTGGTGCTTGAGGTAAGCTCTGAGGATTCGTTTTGTGAGTCTGGGGCTAGCCAAGATTTGTTATTTAAAATGTTGGCATCTATTGGTCTTAGTTTGAATGAATGTGATCTGATATCGGTAAATAAATCTGAAATTAATCGCTTTATTCAAGATCACTCTTCTGATTTGATGTTAATTATGGATTCATCTCTTTCTCTAACAGGTCAATCTTTATTTGTGACGCATCATCCTAAAGAAATAATCAAAAATCCAAAACTCAAGAGAGATTCCTGGGAGATTTTAAAGAAGGTCAAGTCATGTCTAAAGTAGATTATTCTCATGACTCCTATGAGAGGCCTAAGTTAAAAACCCCAAACGGCGAAAAGAAGCTTTTACTACACTCATGCTGCGCGCCCTGCGCAGGTGAAATTATGGAGGCCTTAGCAGCATCTGAAATTGATACTACGATATATTTCTATAACCCTAACATTCATCCTTTTGATGAGTATGAGCTCAGGAAAGAGGAGAATATTCGTTTTGCTGAAAAATTAGGCATGCCAATTATTGATGCTGACTATGATCGTGATGAGTGGTTTGCTAGAACCAAGGGGCAAGAGCATGAGCCAGAGAGAGGAGCAAGGTGTACAACCTGCTTTGATATGAGGTTTCAAAAAACTGCACAGTACGCTTCTGAAAATAATTTTGATATTATTTCCTCAACTCTTGGGATATCAAGGTGGAAGGATATGAAGCAAATTAACGACTCTGGTGCAAGGTCGTCAGAGCCTCATGATCTGCCTTATTGGGATTTTAACTGGCGCAAACAAGGCGGCTCATCTAGGATGCTAGAAATATCCAAAAAGGAAAATTTCTATCAACAAGAGTACTGCGGATGCGTTTACTCTCTGAGAGATACTAATAACTGGCGCATCTCAAAAGGCAGAGGCAAGATTGAGAGAGGTGTCAAATTTTATCAAGAGGCCAAATTAAAATTATCTCAGCTAGATTAAGCCTCAATTAGGTAAAGAAGCAGAGATTTTTGAACATGAAGGCGGTTCTCAGCCTCGCTCCAAACAACACTCTGACTCCCATCGATTACCTCAGAGCTGACCTCTACGCCGCGGTAGGCAGGAAGGCAATGCATAAAGACAGCATCATTCTTTGCATGATTCATCATCAATTGATTGACCTGAAAACCACTAAAAGCAGTTTCTCGCTGTTTTTTTTCAGATTCCTGACCCATGCTGGTCCAAACATCAGTAACAACGATATCGGCCTTCTCACATGCATCCATAGGGTTATTGAATAAAGTAACGTTTTTCTGATATTTTTGTATAAAAAGATCAGAGGGCTCATAGCCAACTGGGGTCGCAATTGATAACTCAAAATCAAATATCGACGCTGCTTGCATATAGGTCTGGCAAACATTGCATCCATCCCCAATCCAGGCAATTTTTTTACCTTGAATAGAGCCCTTTTCCTCTTGATATGTCATCAGGTCGGCCAGAATTTGACAGGGGTGTGATTCATCCGAAAGAGCGTTAATAACGGGTTTACTTGAATGCTTTGAGAATTCAACAATGTCTTCATGAGAAGAAAGCCTGAGCATTACTGCATCAACCATAGAGCTAATGACTATAGCGCTGTCAGTAATTGGCTCACCCCTGCCTAGTTGAATATCTTTTTCAGATAAAAACAGGGATTGACCGCCAAGCTGAGTCATTCCAGCTTCAAATGAGACTCTGGTTCTAGTTGAAGATTTATCGAAAATCATTGCCAAAGTTTTATTGTTTAGCGAGTCATTTATCGTTCCACTTTTATGTTCTTTTTTTAAAGTAATTGCACGATCAATAATGCCTTGTAATTCCTTATGGCTTAGATCATCAAAATTAATAAAGTTTTTTGTCATGATTATTCCTAATTACCTATTAGTGTAACAAGTTTACCGATCAAGGTGTCTATTTCCTTTTTAGAGATTATTAATGGGGGTAGCATTCTTATTGAGGTTCCGGTAACGTTGATGAGTAGTTTATCTTGAAGTGCTTTTTTGACAAGTTGAGTGCAATCCACTTTGTCGCTATCCAGACCAATACCAATCATAAGCCCCTTGATCCTAATTTCCTTGACTACAGGATTATTACTCAAGTGCTTATCAAATTCTGATTTAAAGTATGCGCTCATTTGATTGACATTATCAAGCACATCAGTATTCTGAAATACATCCAAGACGCCCAAAGCTGCAGCAGTGACCAACGGATTACCACCAAATGTTGACCCGTGCGTTCCTGGAGTAAGCATTTCAGATGCAACACCTTTTGCAAGGCAAGCGCCAATTGGGACACCATTGCCAAGTCCTTTAGCAAGACACAGCACGTCTGGAGTGATGTCGTTATGTTCGTGTGCAAAAAGTTTTCCAGTTCTTCCCATACAAGATTGAACTCCATCTAAGATGAGCAGCCAGTTATTCTTTTTACAAATCTCTTGAACCTTATTGAGATAATCACTTTTCGGAATGATTACGCCAGCTTCTCCCTGAATCGGCTCAACCATGACAGCAACTATGTCCTTGTTGCCTTTCAATTGTTGAATCCCTTCTAAATCGTCATACTTGACATGAATAAACTCACTCATGAGTGGAGAAAATCCTGCCTGAACTTTGGCTTGTCCCGTCGCTGACAAGGTTGCCATTGTTCTGCCATGGAAGCTTTGACTTGCAGTTATGATGACTGGATTTTCAATATTTTTGCTGCGCGCATACAGTCTTGCAATTTTAATTGCTGCCTCGTTAGCTTCTGCTCCAGAATTAGAGAAAAAGACTTTATCCATATTGGCCAAATTGCATAATTCTCTAGCTAGCTCTTCCTGATTTGCAATACGATAAACATTAGAAGTATGCAGTAGCTTCTGTGACTGATCCACTAATTGTTTTGTTATTGTTGGGTGACAATGACCAAGGTTGACAACCCCAATACCAGATAAAGCATCAAGATATTCCACTCCATTTGAGTCTGTTAGCCAGCAACCATCACCCTTAACAAAGGTGACATCAAGCGGAGAGTAGTTAGACATTAAGTTAGACATAAAATTATTAGGGTAGTTAAATAAAAAAAGCCCCAAATTGGGGCTTTTGAAATTAGGTATATTATTACATTCAAGACAAAACAGCCACCGCTTGGGTATAGGATTGAAGACAAGATCTTCGCGAATTAAGTCTTCTTTTTGTGCTTAATGAAACCATCTCTGTAAGAACTTATTTAAATAATAAACACAATATTATAACCTAATTTTGGTACTCATTCTTTCTGTAATTTAGTCAATATACAAGATAAAAAAGTTAAACTATGAGTGCTTTTTATGACACAATATAGTTGCAAGAAAAACAATTTTATTTCATTAATCTAAGGAGTAAAAATGCAACTAAACCTTTCTGGTCACCATCTCGATATTACATCTGCCATCAGGCAACACACAAGCGATAAGCTTTCAAAAATTAAACACCACTTTGACAATGTTATGAACGTTAATATGATTTTAGAGGTACAAAAAGACGTTCAAACCGCAGAAGCAACAATTCACGTTAGGGGAGCTGACTTGTTTGCTAAAGCACAAAGTAACGACATGTATGTGTCAATTGATCAGTTAATTAACAAACTAGATACTCAAATAATAAAACACAAAGAAAAACTACATAACCACAGAGGTTAGTCCATATAAATTATAATATGTTGTAATAACTGCATAACAAGTCTTACTTGTTATGCAGGTCACGCAACGGATAAAAATTATGGCTGAGATAGAGCTTACTAGTTTCGAGGTAAGCCTTCAAAATTTAATGACTGCTCTAGAAGCATCTGACCATGATGAGGCCAAACATCAAATCAAAGAACTTCATCCAGGAGAAATAGCACTTCTCTTTGAGGCTATTCAGCCAAAAGATAGGTCCATCCTTTGGCCAAGCATTGAAATTTCTGTTCAGGGAGAAATCTTAAAGGAGGTCAACGAGGACGTTCAGTCACAGCTGATTGCTGAGATGAGTGTGGATTCCTTAGTGAAAGCCACAGAGAAGTTAGATACTGATGATTTGGCTGACATTGTGCCAAATATGCCTGAGTCTGCAGTCCATAGTCTTTTATTAACCCTGGACTTTAAACATCGTGAGCGACTTAATAAGGTACTCAGTTATCCTGAAAATTCAGCTGGTGGACTTATGAATACAGACTTTATAACTGTCCGTCCAGATGTGTCAATTCGAGCTGTTATAAGATATCTAAGGCTTTTGAAAGAGATGCCAGTTGATACGGACCAGGTTTTTGTGGTTGATAGAAACTTTAATTACTTGGGCTCACTTCTCATCACGTCACTTTTGACAGAAGAGCCAGAGCAAATGGTTGAAAAGTTCATCAGCAATGACTTTTCAAAACCGGTAAGCGCTGAGACAGATGAGTCAGAAGTGGCGCTATTGTTTGAACAAAGAAATCTAATTTCAGCGCCAGTTATCGATGAAGATAACCAACTGGTTGGAAGAATTACAATTGATGATGTGGTTGATGTTATAAGAGATCAAGCTGAGCACTCGGTGATGTCGATGGTTGGATTGGATGAGGATGAGGATGTATTTGCTCCTATCATTCACAGCTCAAAAAAAAGAAGTGTCTGGCTCGGCGTCAACCTAATCACAGCTCTCATTGCTGTGTATTTTATTGGGCTTTTTGAGGCGACACTGCAGCAGAAAATAGCGCTTGCAATACTTATGCCTGTTGTTGCCAGTATGGGCGGTATTGCTGGAACTCAGACGCTCATCATAGTCACTCGAGGTATTGCAACTGGAAAAGTCACAACAGCAAACATTAAGGCTTTAATCAATAAGGAGGTTGCTGTGAGTGGACTAAATGGAATTATTTGGTCCCTGGTAATAGGCCTTATTACATATTACTGGTTCTCTGACTTGCTTTTGAGTCTCATAATCGCGCTAGCAATAATCACTAATCTAATTGTTGCAGCTTTTTCTGGCGCATTTCTTCCATTGCTTCTCTCAAAACTGAGAATTGATCCAGCTCTTGCAGGTGGAGTTATTTTGACAACAATTACTGATGTCATTGGCTTTGTTGCATTTTTAGGACTAGCTGCGCTCTTTATCTAGAGAGGTTTGAGTTAGCAATGAGGCTTATTTACACTAATGAAAATCGTATCATGGTCCTTAATGTTAAAAATGTACTCATGAGTCATGATATTGACGTGACACTGAATAACGAGTTTGCATCAAGTGCATCTGGTGGACTGGCTCCCTTTGACACCTGGCCAGAAGTTTGGTTGCTGAATAAGGATGACTTTGATAAAGCAAAACAAATCATCGACTCTATATCCCATGAAGGCAACTTAGAGAGCTGGCAATGCAACAACTGCAAAGAGGAGAACGATCAATCATTCGATTTTTGCTGGAGCTGTCATGCAGAAAATACTTAACTTTTTAAGATAACAGAACTATGGAACTTACTGTCTGGCTTGGGTTGTTAGCATCAGCTCTATTCATAAGCATTTCGCCTGGTCCAGGGGCTATATTTTCAATCAGCCAAGGAACCCAGTATGGATTCAAAAGAGCTATGTTTTCAGTTGCTGGACTGCAATTAGGGCTAATCAGTCAAATTCTGTTTTTGCTATTTGGTTTGGGCGTTCTAATCAATCAATTCCCTTCAGTATTCATAATTATAAAAATATTGGGAATGCTATATCTAATAGTTCTAGGAATTATGCAGTGGCTAAAAAAAATTGAACAGATAGATACTAATGAAGATCACGGCAGCCTTACCTTTAATCCTATAAAGGCTCTTTTACAAGGCTTTTTTGTAAACTTAACTAATATCAAGGGCACTGTATTTTTTCTTGCACTAATACCATTATTTATCGACTTAACTGCTCTCAAGCTATCTACTTGCATTATCTTTACTGCAACATTAATTGTTATTGACCTGCTCGTTATGGCTGGGTATGTAACCCTTGCTGAAATATCAAAGACTTTACTGGCTGATCCCAAAAAAATATTATGGCAAAATAGATTGACAGGTTCAACTTTAATTGTTGTTGGATTGATTATGGGTACCACTTAACACTCTGTATTTATGCAAATTTTTCATTTAGCTTTCACAGTCAAAGATTTAGATTCAACAAGACAGTTCTACGGAGAGTTGTTAGGTTGCGAGGAGGGTAGAAGTACGGATACCTGGGTTGATTTTAACTTTTTTGGTCATCAGCTCTCGCTTCACGTTGGTGAGGTCGTACAAAGATGTAAAACTAATTCAAGTGTTGATGATATCTCTGTCCCAATGCCACACTATGGGTGCGTTATAGAGTGGGGCATTTTTTATGACTTGGCGGCCAAACTTCAATCTAAAGGAATGACATTTATTGTTGACCCTCATGTCAGATTTAAGGGGCTTCCTGGGGAGCAGGCCACCATGTTTTTCGAAGATTATTCAGGGAATGCCCTTGAATTTAAAGCCTATCGAAACCCCTCTGAGGTTTTTACTTTTTAATAAATGAAAGAATTGAATGATGTTTGAGATCCTTGGTATAGAAACGATTATCGCATTTGTTATGGCTTCAGTTGTCCTAAGCCTTGTTCCGGGTCCAGATAATATTTTCGTCATGACCAATTCAGCACTTAAGGGCTGGAAGGTTGGCTTCTATATAACATTAGGTTTATGCACCGGGCTAATTGGCCATACAATCCTCGTTGCTATTGGTGTTAGCGTCATATTTCAAACCAGTGCACTTGCGTTCAATGGACTAAAGATTGTTGGTGCTTGCTACCTTGTGTATTTAGGTTGGCTTTCCATCAAGAGTAAAGAGTTAAAGATAGGCTCAAATGGAGCTGACAATGTCAACCGATCCTATTACATTACTGGGATAGTGATGAATTTGACCAACCCAAAGGTTGCACTTTTTTTCTTGGTTTTTCTGCCTCAGTTTGTTAACCCTATAGATGGGAGCGTAACAATACAAATCTTTATTCTAGGGTTTCTATTTATTTTGAGTGCTTTATGCGTTTTTTCATCTGTAGCGTTTCTTGGAAGCTTCCTTGAGGACTATCTAAAGAAATCTAGCACCATAAATAAAAATATAAATAAGCTTGCAGCTTTGGTATATTTTGCTCTAGCAATTAATCTATTTTTTGTCTGAGCATAACTCAACTTATTAAATGAATACTAAATCAATCATTTGCAGCTATCAAGACAATGAAAAGGACATCTGTAAAATCAGATTTGAAGTCTTTGTCGATGAGCAGAATGTACCTGAAGAGCTTGAAATTGATGGTCTTGATGATGAAGCAAAACATGTTTTGGTATATTTAGATAATGAAGCAATTGGTACGGGCAGGATTCTGAGTGATGGCCATATTGGAAGGGTTGCAGTGCTTAAGAAGCATCGAGGACTAGGTATTGGTAAATTAATGATGCAAGAACTCATTCAATGGGCAGAGGAGGCTAAATTAGAAAAGCTATGGCTTTCATCACAGTGGCATGCACACGGATTCTATTTAGATCTTGGTTTTGATTGTGAAGGTGATATATATGAAGAGGCTGGTATCGATCACATCAAGATGTCAAAAAAACTTAGTTAGATTGTCTATCTAGGTCTAGAATTAAATCGACACAATCCATTGTCTTTTTTCTAGAAAGAAAGTACTCTTCGCATTCCCCTATCTCTATGAAACCAAGTTTGTTAAGAACATTTGCAGATGCTTTGTTACCCTTAACGTAGCATGCAGTAATAGCTTTAAAGTTTGTTTCTTTTTTTATGTATTCAATTAAGCCCATTGATGCTTCAGTCGCAAATCCATAGCCCCAATAATCCTTTGCAATCCAATAACCAAGATCCAGTTGATTATGGTCTTCAAAACTTACCCCAACTCCCCCAACCAATATGTTGTCATAAAAAACACTAAATCTTAAATCATCAGGGCTTGACCTTTTTATAAATTTTTCAGCATGCTTCTCGGTATAAGGATAGGGCACATCAGATAACCATTTAGCGATATCCCAGTCGCCGACAAGAGAAGCAAAAAGAGCATTCTTAATTGACCTGTCAGGTCTTTTTAATACCAGTCTGGCTGTATTAATTGCTAGCAAATTATTTTTTACTAGCCCAATTACAAAGCTCAGTGAGAACTGGGATTCCAGATTTTCCAAAAGCAGTTAAAGAGTATTCAACTTTAGGTGGAATGACTTCATAAACCTTTCTTTTGATTAGATTGTCTTTTGACATTTCTTTTAATTGCTTCGAGAGCATTTGTTGAGTAATGTCACCAACAGCTCTTTGTAGCTCTCCAAAACGCATTTTCTTTTGTGATAATTGCCAAAGAATACAGAGCTTCCATTTTCCTCCAATAAGCTTAATAGCGGCAGTTGTAGGAGATTCATTTTCATTAATTTTACTCATAATAGTATGTTTTATAATAGTAGTATAAATTTCGTGTGTACTTGTAATTATAGTACATACAACTAAAATAATCATTTTTTTTAATTTAGTTAATTTAGAGGCAAATATGAAATCATTAATGATCACAAAATACGGAGACATCAATTCAAGCCTAGAGGAGCAAGATATTCCAAAACCATTAGTAGAAGCAAATCAAATTTTAATTAGGACTTATTCTTCAAGCTTCAACCCTATTGACCACATGATAGTTAAAGGTGATTATAAAGCCATGGGTAAGGTTTCCTTTCCAGCAGGAATTGGGAGAGATGTAAGTGGCATCGTTGAGGAGGTCGGCAAAAATGTAAGAAAATTTAAGATTGGAGACAAGGTTTATTCGAGAATCAACGAGAGCTTTGTTGGAACTATGGCCGAATATGTTCTGTCAAATGTTAAAGATACTGCACTAATGCCATCAAACCTAAGCTTTGATGAGTCTGCAAGTATTCCACTTGTTGGTCTTACAACTTACCAGGCACTTGTAGATATAGCAAAACTCTCAAAAGGAGAAAACGTATTAATTCATGCAGGATCTGGAGGAATTGGTACTTTCGCTATTCAGCTCGCTAAGCATCTTGGGGCAAATGTGACTACCACAACCAGCACTAAAAATATTTCATTTGTGAAAGAATTAGGGGCTGGTAAAGTGATTGATTACACTTCACAAAACTACCTCGATGAAGGTTCTGTTTTTGATGTGGTCTATGACACTCTTGGAGGTAATCACACTATGGATTCTTTCAAGGTGTTAAAAGATGGAGGAAGGGTAGTATCTATTAAGGGTACTGTTGATAGTATTACTGCTAAACAATTAGGATTAAATAAGCTAATTCAGATGATTATAGCTTTTCAAGCAAGAAAAGTATTTAAAGCAGCATCAAAAATGAATGCATCATATAGGTTTTTGTATATGTCTCCAAATGGTGAGCAGTTAAAGAAGATTGCAAAGTTGTATGAATCAGGTGCAATCAAGCCGATAATAGATAAGACTTATAAATTTTCTGAAAGTATTCAAGCTCTTGAATATCTATCTAAAGGGCACGCAAAAGGTAAAGTAGTTGTAAAAATTCGTGAATAGACTTCATTTATGACCAGTAATTTTGTATGGGTATAAATTAAACTATTTTGATAGAATAAAAGGCTAAGGTTAAATTATCATATATATGAAAACATATATATCTATTTCTAGATAGTATGATAAAATTCTATTGTGTTGCTGAAAAAAGTAACTGGCTGAAATGGGATTGTTAATAAAAATTCTATTGAGCATCTAATAGAAACATTTTAATACGGTGAAAGACCGCGTCATAAAAGGACGAAAATTATGAAAATTGGGGCTTTAAAAGAAACTACTAAAGGTGAACAGCGCGTTGCCCTAACTCCTGAAAGTGCAGCACAGCTGCAAAAGCTTGGCCATAACTGCCTAATTGAGAAAGGTGCAGGACTATCAGCTGGCTTTAGTGATGAAAAGTACAAAGCTGAAGGCGTTGAAATTTTGACTTCTGCAGATGCGCTCTCTGAGGCAAGTGATTTAATTGTTAAGGTTCGTTCTCCAAGTGAGCATGAGCTAAGCAATCTCCCTTCCAAAAAAACCCTCATTTCATTCTTTAATCCATCAGCAAATGAATCACTGATGGATCTGGCAAAGTCCAAACAGATTAGTGTCATCGCCATGGACATGGTTCCTCGCATTAGTAGAGCACAAAAAATGGATGCGCTGTCATCTATGGCAAATATCGCAGGGTATCGCGCTGTGATTGAGGCTGGTAACAACTTTGGTCGATTTTTCACAGGTCAAGTGACCGCTGCGGGTAAGGTGCCACCGGCAAAGGTTTTGGTTGTTGGAGCCGGCGTTGCTGGACTTGCAGCGATTGGAACTTCAACGTCACTTGGGGCAATCACTTATGCATTTGACGTAAGACCAGAGGTCGCTGAACAGGTTGAATCTATGGGCGCTGAATTCGTTTTCCTTGAGTTTGAGAGTGAACAAGAAGATGGTGCATCGACTGGTGGATATGCCTCTGTATCATCACCTGAGTTTTCAGCAGCGCAATTGTCAAAGTTTCGTGAGATCGCGCCTGAAATAGATATTGTCATTACAACAGCATTGATCCCAAATCGAGAGGCGCCTGAGCTTTGGACACCAGACATGGTTGCTAGCATGAAGCCGGGCTCTGTAATAGTCGATTTAGCTGCTGAAAAAGGCGGCAACTGTAAGCTTACTGAGATGGATGAGCGCATCGTTACTGATAACGGCGTAGTCATTATTGGTTACACCGACTTTCCAAGTCGAATGGCTGAGCAAGCCAGTATGCTTTATGCTAGCAATATTAGACACATGATTGCAGATTTAACTCCAGAAAAAGATGGCGTGATTGTGCATAACATGGAGGACGACATTATCCGCGGGGCTACAGTAGTTCATGATGGTGAAATTACCTATCCACCGCCTCCACCAAAAGTTCAGGCTATTGCAGCAAGGCCAAAAGAAAAAATCCAAGAAAAAACCCCAGAAGAAATTCGTGCTGAGGAAGTTGCCGCCTTTAAAAAACAAACCAAAAATCAAGTCGCCTTATTGACTATTGGAGGCATCCTAATATTCCTGGTTGGTATCTATGCACCGGCTAGCTTTATGCAGCATTTTATTGTATTTATTTTGTCAGTTTTTGTGGGATTTCAGGTGATCTGGAATGTCAGCCACTCACTGCATACACCTCTTATGGCTGTCACCAATGCCATTTCGTCAATAATTATATTGGGAGCACTTCTGCAAATAGGATCAACAAGCTATACAGTTTTCATACTCGCAGCAGTTTCTTTATTTTTAGCTGGCATCAATATATTTGGTGGTTTCTTAGTAACAAAGCGTATGCTCGCCATGTTCCAAAAATCTTAACGAGAGCGATATTATGGAAATGGGATTCACTACCGCTATTTACGTTATTGCAATTGTGCTGTTCATACTCTCACTTGGTGGGCTCTCTGGTCAAGAAAGCGCAAAACGTGCGGTTTGGTATGGCATTGCTGCTATGGCATTGGCTGTTTCTGTGACCTTGGTTGGCCCTGGATTTGGATTATGGTGGCTATCCCTTATACTCATAGCTTCGGGTGGCCTTGTAGGTTATCAGTTAGCCTCAAAAGTCGAAATGACTCAAATGCCAGAGTTAGTTGCTGGGATGCATGCACTTGTGGGCCTTGTTGCAGTATTTGTTGGATTTAATACACATTTTGAACTCATCAATGTAGCGTCAATGGATGATTCGATTCAAAAAACACTTGAAGGGTTCTCCGCACTTCTTGCTAAAAAATCAGATGTTGAGATTAGCATACTCCGAGTTGAGTCTTCATTGGGTATCTGGATTGGTGCTGTCACATTTATGGGTTCAATCATTGCTTATGGTAAGTTGGCAGGCAAAGTAACTTCAGCAGCCACTAAACTGCCAGGGGGTAACTATCTAAATGCAACTGCTGCTATTGTGTCAGTAATAGCAATGATTTGGTACTTAAATTCAGGCGGACTTTTGCCAATAATTGTCTTAACGATTCTTGCGGTTTTTATTGGTTATCACCTGATCATGGGAATTGGTGGAGCAGATATGCCAGTAGTTGTATCAATGTTGAATTCCTATTCTGGATGGGCCGCTGCTGCAATTGGATTTAGTCTTGGAAATGATCTTCTGATTGTTGTAGGGGCTCTTGTAGGATCATCTGGTGCTATTTTGTCTTATATTATGTGTAAAGCTATGAACAGGTCTTTTGTGAGTGTTATTCTCGGTGGATTTGGAGAGTATTCGGGCCCACAAATGGAGATTGAGGGTGAACAAAATGCTATTGAGGCTGATGAAGTGGCTTCTGTTCTAAATGATGCTGACAGCATCATAATAATTCCAGGCTATGGTATGGCTGTAGCACAAGCCCAACAGTCAGTCTCTGAATTAGTGCGTAAGTTAAGAGCTCAAGGCAAAGATGTGCGTTTTGCCATTCATCCAGTTGCTGGACGTTTGCCTGGTCATATGAATGTTCTTTTGGCAGAGGCGCGAGTGCCATATGATATTGTTTTGGAGATGGATGAGATTAATGATGATTTCCCTAACACAGATGTAGCTATAGTAATTGGATCAAACGATATTGTGAATCCTGCCGCTCAAGATGACCCAAACAGTCCTATAGCTGGAATGCCTGTTCTAGAATGCTGGAAGGCTAAGCACGTGTTTGTCTCTAAAAGAGGTCAGGGAACTGGATACTCTGGGATTGAAAATCCTTTATTCTTTAAGGAGAATACAAGAATGTTTTATGGGAATGCTAAAACATCCATTGACAAACTCTTACCAATGATTAGTTAATTATGGTTTTAGTTCTAGATATAGTAATTTATTATTCCGAACGAATATAACCCAGTAAAGATTATATTGATCCATTTCAATTGCTTCTCAGTATGAAGCCAAGCACAATAGACCCATATTAAGCAAAAAGGGAGCCCAATAAACATTGTGTAAGGATATAAGTCATTGATAATAGCTATGGTGCTAAGGATACCAAGGAATAGCGCGAACCACTTTAAGTGTTGTTCATATTTAGCGAATCGCATCAATTTAGTTCTTCCTGCTAAATTAATTAAAGGGAATCGAAGTCACTTTTGCAGATCTTAAACCCCATGGTGTTTCAACAGTGACCTCGGAGTCAATTGCATTATGACCGCTATCTATTGTCGCCATAGCCATATTAATTTTTAATCTTGGAGAGTAAGCAGCACTAGAAACTTTGCCGCACATTTGATTATCACTCATGACCTGCCATGGGCTGGCACAACCGCCAACAAATGGATCACCATCGACAATCAGTCCAACAAGTTTTTTGGTGACACCTTCAGAGCGTATCTTATGAAGAGCTTCCCTGCTTAAGTAATCAGCCTCTTTATCCAGTTGACAAAAATTACCTAATGGAAGCTCTAACGGGTTACTATTGATATCCATATCATTTCCCCATGAGAATAGTCCCGACTCTACCCTTTCGATATTATTTGGGGTTCCTGGCTTAATGTCATATTTCTTTCCTGCACCAGCAACGATGTCCCATAACTTATCACCTTGTGATCCGTCACGAAGATAGAGTTCAAAGCCTCCTTGTTTGCTCCAGCCTGACTTTTGAACAATAAGAGGGATTCCCTCTAGCTCACACTCTTTAAAAAAGAAATACTTAACATCTTTAACCCAGTCACCAAATAAATCAATCATTAAAGGCAAATGGTTAGGGCCCTGAATTGCTAAAGGAGAAACATCTGGCTCACAAATATTAACGTCCCATCCAAGTCCACAGGCAAGCCCACGTGTCCAAAGGAGTACGTCGCTGTCTGCAATCGATAGCCAAAAATGACTTTCGCCTAGTCTTAAGATAATAGGGTCATTAATAATCCCTCCATTTTCGTCTGTAATGAGGGCATATTTTCCTTGGCCAATCTGAAGTTTTGAGAGGTCTCTCGAAGTAATATATTCTACAAACCTGTAGGCGTCACTTCCAGTAATCTCAACCTGGCGTTCAGCAGCAACATCCCACATGGTGACGTTATTCATAAGGTTCCAGTAATCCGCTTCAGCTCCCTCATAAGAGGTGGGCATAATCATGTGGTTATAAACTGTAAAGGTTTTGGCTCCCGCTTTCAGCGTAGATTCGTAATAGGGCGACTTTCGTAAGCGATCCGATAGCGTAAAGTTGACATGTCCTTCCATCTACAAACTCCAAAAAAAAATGAACTGAACAGGCAGTATCTGTTCAAGGATAAAAAATTCGTATTTTATACCTATTTTTTTAGAATTTCCAACTATAAATTCTCTGCTGGAATGCCGCTCCCCTCAAGCCATTTTTTAAATCTTTCTTGGATTTTGTTGAGTTCAGCTACACCAGTTCCTTCAAAGCGCAATACCAGGCAAGGGGTGGTGTTTGATGGCCTAACGAGACCCCAACAATCCTCATAGTCCACTCTGAAGCCATCAATAGTGTTAACGCTTGCATCGGGGAAGTCTATGTTGTTTGATAATGATTCCATCGCTTCATATTGTTGACCGTGCTTCTCAAAGTTGATATTAATTTCAGGCGTGCTCAGATTGACAGGTAACTCATCGAAAATCTCAGAGCATGTCTTGTCACTATTTGAGACTATCTCTAACAGTCTTGCGCCAGTATAAAGGGCATCATCAAAGCCATACCAACGCTCTTTAAAAAAGATATGGCCTGACATCTCTCCAGCAAGCTCAGCATTGGTTTCTTTGAGTTTCTTTTTGATAAAGCTATGACCAGTTCTAGATAGGATTGGATTGCCACCATTCTCAGAAATAAGCTTTGGGAGAAGAGAGGTGCATTTAACATCATAAATTATTTGTGCTCCCTTATTCCGGCTGAGAACATCCTTTGCATAAAGCATCATTTGATGGTCAGCCCAAATCACCTTTCCCTTGTTGTCTACAACGCCAAGTCTGTCACCATCGCCATCAAACGCAAGCCCTAAATCAGCATTCGATTCGATGACTTCTTGGATGAGATCCTCCAGGTTTTCAGGCTTTGAGGGGTCAGGATGATGGTTAGGAAACCTACCATCAACTAGACAGAATAATTTAGACACTTTCACCCCTAAGGCTTCGAAGAGTTTAGGTGCGATACTACCTGCAACACCATTTCCACAATCAATGACTACCTTGAGCTCTTTCTTTATCTGTATGTCTGACTTGATGGTATCAATATAGTCTTGATCGATATTGATAGAGGTCGATGTTCCGTGACCATTCGAAAAGTCACTCTCTATGATTCTTGAGTACAAATCTTGAATTCTTTCTGCTGAAAGTGTTTCCCCAGCAATCATAATCTTTAATCCGTTATATTCAGCTGGATTATGGGACCCAGTAATCATGACTCCTGAAGAAGCTGCCTTTGTATGAGTCGCGAAATAAACAACTGGAGAGGGCACCATACCAATATTTACAACATGGCAACCACTCTCGATAAGACCGGAAATAAGGGCCTCAGAGAGTTCAGGGCCTGATAATCTTCCATCTCTTCCAACAACAACACCTCTTTCACCTTTTTTGATCGATTCGCTGCCAACTGCTCTGCCTATTAGTTTTACAATTTCGGGCGTTAATTCAGTTTCTACAATACCTCTAATATCATAGGCTTTAAAGATTGAACTTGGAATTTTCATGAATAATTTTATTGATTGAGAAGAACAATATTTTACAGTATCTAAACTTTAAAAATATAGCTCGACCTGATTGGTTTTTTGGGTCTTTTTAAGGGATAATGAGATTCTTATTTTTTACAAAAAATGATATTTTATGTCTGAAAAAGATATTGACCCCCAAGAAACTATTGAGTGGCTAGAAGCATTTAGATCAGTGGCTCGTTTTGGGGGTGAAGATAGAGCTAAATACATTCTACAAAAGCTGATGGACATGGCACATGAGGATGGCATGGATCTGCCTCAGGGAGTCAATACAGCCTATTTAAATTCGATTCCTGTTGAAAAAGAGAGCGAACTTATTGTTAAGCATGATGTTGAGCACCGTATTAAATCTATTATTAGATGGAATGCAATGATTATGGTTGTTAAGGCAAATCAAGTCTCTTCAGAGCTGGGCGGTCATATTGCTTCATTTGCATCCAGTGCGACTTTGTATGAAGTTGGCTTTAATCATTTTTATCGTGGCAACGATTTAGACCAGGGCGCAGACCTTATATTTTTTCAGGGACATATCGCTCCTGGTATCTATTCAAGGGCTTTTCTAGAGGGGCGTATATCTGAAGATCAAATGTTGAACTTTAGACAAGAGGCTAACAAAGAAGGTTTATCTTCTTACCCACACCCATGGCTCATGCCAGATTTTTGGGAATTTCCAACGGTTTCAATGGGTCTTGGTCCAATTATGTCTATATTTCAAGCGCGATTCATGAAGTATTTGCAGCACCGAGATATAGTTAAAACTGACAAGAGGACCGTATGGGCTTACTTGGGAGATGGTGAAACTGATGAGCCTGAGTCGCTTGGAGCTATATCCCTTGCAGGAAGAGAGAAGCTTGATAACCTCATATTTGTTATCAATTGCAATCTTCAGCGTCTCGATGGACCAGTCAGAGGTAATGGCAAAATTATTCAAGAGTTGGAGGGAATGTTTCGCGGCGCAGGTTGGAACGTGATTAAAGTTATATGGGGCAGAGGATGGGATAAATTACTCGCAAATGATACATCTGGACTTCTTAAGCAAAGAATGGAAGAGGTAGTAGATGGTGAGTATCAGGCTTACAAAGCGAAAGATGGTGCTTACGTAAGAAAACACTTTTTTGGGAAATATCCAGAAACCCTCAAACTTGTTGAACACATGTCAGATGATGAGATTTTCGCCTTAACTCGGGGAGGGCATGATCCAAATAAAGTTTACCAAGCCTATAAGGCTGCTAAAGAGCATAAAGGTCAACCTACTGTCATTCTAGCTAAGACTGTTAAGGGTTATGGAATGGGTGAGGCTGGAGAAGGAAAAAACACGACCCATAGTCAAAAAAAATTAGGTGTAGATGCGCTAGTTAAAGTGGCTCAAAGATTTGATATTCCAGTTACCAAAAAAGATGCTGAAGAGTTAAATTTCTATAAGCCAGCTGAGGACAGTGAGGAGCTAACTTATTTAAGAGAGAGAAGAGAAGCTTTGGGAGGTTTTCTTCCTACCAGGAGCTTCGAGCTTGAGTCTTTTAACATTCCTCAATTAAACACCTTTGAGCCTCTTCTAAAGTCGACCGAAGAAAAAGAAATGTCAAGTACCATGGCTTTTGTTCGTTTCTTATCGTTATTAATTAGAGACAAGGAAATTGGACCAAGAGTTGTTCCTATTGTTCCTGATGAAGCTAGGACTTTTGGAATGGAGGGCCTTTTCAGGCAAATGGGTATTTACTCATCGTCAGGTCAGCTTTACGAGCCAGAGGATTCTGACAAAGTAATGTGGTACAAAGAGGATATTAAAGGCCAAGTTTTACAAGAGGGTATTAATGAGGCTGGAGCAATATCAGATTGGATAGCTGCAGCAACTGCCTATGCATCCCACAACGTTACTATGATTCCTTTTTATATTTATTACTCTAAGTTTGGCTTTCAACGTGTTGGAGATCTTGCTTGGGCTGCGGGCGATATGCAGGCAAAAGGTTTCTTAATGGGGGGAACAGCAGGAAGAACGACCCTTGCAGGAGAAGGACTACAACACCAAGACGGCGACTCTTTGATTGTTGCTAATACGATACCTAATTGCGTATCTTATGATCCGACATACGCCTATGAGCTAACCGTTATTATTAGAGATGGCATGTATCGAATGTACGAGAAGATGGAAAATATTTTCTATTACATTACTCTGATGAATGAGAATTACGCCCATCCTAAGATGCCTAAGGGCGTTGAAGAAGGAATTATTAAAGGAATGTACCCTTTAAAAACTGTAGGGAAATCAAAAATAGAAGTCCAGTTACTTGGAAGTGGTGCAATTCTTCGTGAAGTCGAGAAGGCTGCAGATATGCTCGAGAAGGACTGGGGGGTAATGTCCCATGTTTGGAGCGTAACAAGCTTTAATGAGGTAACCAGAGAGGCTCAGAACATAGATCGAGAGAACCTTTACAGCCAAACCCAAAAAGCTCCCTATGTCACTCAATGTTTAAGCAAATCCAAAGGGCCAGCAATCGCTGCAACTGACTACATGAGAAACTATGCTGAACAAATCCGTAAATATGTTCCTATGCGTTATGAAGTATTGGGGACTGATGGATTTGGAAGGTCTGATTCTCGTCAGGAGCTTAGATACTTTTTTGAGGTGAATGCCAATTATATTACCTATGTCACCCTAAGCACCCTAGTAGATGAGGGCAGTTTAGATGCCAAAATCTTAAATAAGGCAGCAAAAAAACTGAAGATTGACTCTGGTAAATCTAATCCAATGCATACCTAGTTATTAATGAATACAAAGGAGTATCTGAACAAACTAAAATCAGGGGCAGGATTTGAATTCTCTGATTTTATTGAGTTAATTGATGCGGAATATCATTTTTCAAATATAGCATTTGAGAATGGTGAAATTATGAACTCGAAATCTGAAAATCAGGGCTCTGCCAAAGTATTCTGTTTTGGTCATATGCATTCACTTTCAGAGTCAGAGGTGCTTCATTGCTTTGCTGAGCATTATCGGTCAGTATTAAATAGTCCTGAAGATGATAGCTCACACTTAAATATTCGAAGTTTTATGAAACACGGCTGGAAAGGGCTTTTGATTGATTTTGACGCCTTAAAAATTAAAACATAGTCCAGTGGAACAAGCAATTTCTAAAGAAGAGACCAAGGCATACGATAGAGGCATCTATGCAACATTCCTTGGGGCTTTCCTTGTTTTATTCCAGATTGGCATATACTTTGTTTATATTCCATGGAATGCTGAAAGACTCCAAATAACAGAAGCAGAAATTGGACTAGGTTTATTTGCTTTTGGGCTATTAAATTTAATTGGTAACCAAGTTTCAGGCAGAATTATTGTTCCTAAAATAGGAACGAAGAATTCAATTGTAATCGGTTTGTTGGGAATAGCTTACTGTCCATTACTATTAATCTTAGCTCCAAGTTATCATTGGTTTTTGATTGCTTTCATGCCGTTCGGTTTTTTTGTTGGCCTTTTTAGTCCCTCATCCCAATCTCAAATATCTATGATTGAGAGTAAAACTTCTCGTGTCCTTACTCCACTCTACCATGCAGCCTTTAGTTTTGGTTCACTTGTGGGCGCTTTTAGTGCTTTTTTTACTATCAGATACATAGAGAGCCCTGTATTAATTTTTTCAATAACAGGAACTATGCTTATCTTAGGAGCTTTTTTAATTAATAAATTTGGTCTTGATAAGTCCTATGAGAATTTAGAAAAAACTCCTAAATTCAAATTACCCAAAAATTCAATACTCGCCTTTGGAATTTTGATGATGCTCAATTACGCAACGATGGGTATTATCTTGGATTGGTCTGCGCTTTGGTTAACAAAAGATTTGTTGGTTCCTTTGTATCTTGGTGGTGCAATCATCTTTGCATTCAATATTGGTGAAATCTCTGCAAGATTGATTGCATCAAAAATGATTAAAAAGGCAGGTGAAAAGGTTGTTGGCGGGTATTTGAGTATTGCAGCAGGATTGGTTATGTTTGCATCTATACTAACTTCAAATTTCTATATTATTGTTTTTGGTATGCTTCTTTTTGGTTTTGGAACTGCGAACTTTATTGCGATAATATTTAGGCTAGCAATCAGAGTTACCGATGAACCAATAAATCTAACAGTTGCAAACTTAATTACCCTTGGATTTTCTGGCTTTATATTTGGGCCAGCTCTGGTAGGCTATTTGGCTGAATACTTAAGTCTAACCTTCAATATGTATTTACTGAGCGTTGTTTGGGGGCTGAATGGAGTTGCACTAATTATTATGATGAAACGCATTAATTCAAACGCTTAGTAATGAGGCGGTTTATCATCTGAAGCCTCATTTTGAACAGATATTGATTCAGATTGATCCAGTAATTTGTCATGGGTATCTTTGAGTTTTAAGTTGAGTTTCTCAAGTTTTTCACCCTGACGAAAAACCACCATATTCAGTTCATCAATCATATTTTGAAGAAACGCAATTTTTTCTTCTAGCTCAACTATTTTTTCATCTGACATAATTAATTCTCATTAAAAAAGCCACCTTGCGGTGGCTTTCATTATTACTTTTCGATTAAAACTTTTCTAGAAAGTTTAATTCTTCCTCGATCAATTCCAAGAACCTTCACCTCAACTTCTTCACCTTCTTTAAGGTAGTCTTCAACCTTCTCCACTCTTTCGTGAGCAATTTCAGACACATGTAAAAGGCCATCTTGGTTCGGCATGATTGTCACAAAAGCACCAAATTCAACTATTTTGGCTACCTTGCCCATGTAAACTTTATTAACTTCAGGAACAGCAGTTACATCTTTGACCATCTGAACCGCTTTTTCAAAGCTTTCAGAATCGTTTGCAAAGATATTTACATTACCATCATCATCAACATCAACGCTTGCACCAGACTCAGAAACAATTCCTCTAATAGTTTCCCCGCCTTTACCAATAACGTCTCTAATTTTATCGGTAGGTATTTTTATGACCTTAGTTTTAGGGGCATTTTTAGAGGCTGAATTTGGTTCTGAAATAACCTGATTCATTTGACCTAATATATTAAGCCTTGCATCTTTTGCTTGCTTAAGTGCTATAGACATAATGTCTTCGGTAATCCCATCAATCTTAATATCCATTTGAAGGGCGTTTATTCCTTTTGATGTTCCAGCAACCTTAAAATCCATGTCGCCTAGATGGTCTTCATCTCCAAGAATATCAGTTAAGACAGTAAATCGATCTTCGTCTTTAACTAATCCCATTGCAATTCCAGCAACTGGAGCTTTAAGTGGAACACCTGCATCCATTAAAGAAAGAGATGATCCGCAAACACTTGCCATAGAGCTGGAGCCATTAGATTCAGTAATTTCAGACACTACACGAATCGTGTAAGGAAATTCATCAAGGTTTGGAAGGCAAGCTGAAATACCTCTCCTTGCTAGTCTTCCATGTCCGACTTCACGTCTTTTAACACCCATTACGCGACCTGTCTCACCTACACAGTATGGGGGAAAGTTATAGTGAAGCATAAAATGATCTTCGATGCGATCATTTGACTCAAGTGTTTCAATGAGCTGTGCATCTCTCTTTGAGCCTAGAGTCGTAACAACTAAGGCCTGCGTTTCACCTCTTGTGAAAAGTGCAGAACCATGAGTATTCTCCAGTACTCCAGTTTCAATAGCTAACTCCCTAACAGTAGAGTTGTCTCTTCCATCAATTCTAGGTTCACCAGCTAAAATCCTCTCTCTAACTGTTGATTTTTCTATTTTTTTAATGTAATTTTTAACCTCATCATCACTAATTGAATCCTCTTCACTAACAAACTCTTCGAGTGCAGCGTCTTTAATTTCACCCATTTTTTCGTAACGATCCATCTTATCAACTGTCTGATATGCTTCAGAAATTTGACTTTCAAACTTGGATTTAATAGAGGTTAAGAGGGATTCATTTTCTTCAGGTGCAATCCATTCGCGTGGTGATACTCCAACTTCTTTAGCAAATTCAGCGACACTATCGATAACAACTTGGAATTGTTCATGTGCATACATGACAGCACCTAACATTACCTCTTCAGATAATTCACTTGCCTCAGACTCAACCATCAGGACCGCATCTTTAGTTCCTGCAACAACCATATCCAGCTCTGATGACTCAAGGTCACTATATGTTGGATTGATTGTGTAGTTACCATTTTGATAGCCAACTCTTGCAGCGCCAATTGGCCCCTTAAATGGAACCCCAGAGATAGCTAAAGCCGCAGATGTAGCAATCATTGCTAAAACATCAGGGTCAACATTTTTATTTGATGATATAACCTGAATCATTACTTGAACTTCATTCATGTAGCCATTCGGAAATAGCGGTCGAATAGGGCGGTCAATCAGTCGTGATGTAAGAGTTTCTTTCTCACTAGGTCTGCCTTCCCTTTTAAGAAAACCACCGGGGATTTTTCCAGCAGCGTATGTTTTTTCAATGTAATCTACAGAAAGTGGAAAAAACGATTGACCCGGCTTAGCCTCTTTCGCGCCAACTACCGATACCAGTACCTGGGTGTCGTCCATACTAGCTAAAACTGCTCCATGAGCTTGCCTAGCGATTCTTCCCGTTTCAAATGAAATTTGGCTGTTGCCAAACGTAAAACTTTTTTGAACTATATTCATGTCCATTGTGTTACTCCAATAAAATTAAAAGTGTTTTATGGTTTAACGCAATAAGCTTTATATAAAACATACCATCTAGGTATGCTTGAGATAAAACTTACCAAAATCCACAAAACAGTTGAATTATCCCCTAATTCTATCTATAAATATACAAATTTAGTAGATGTAGTCATGCCTCAAAACAGAATGTTTTTAAGTGAATTGAGGCTATTTAGAAATTCAAAAATGATTAGAAATTTTTTCTAATAGATAAAGAGAAGAGAGTTTTTTAGCTAGTGAGAAGTTTTGGTTATTAACTGTTATCACTCTCGAGTTACAAAATTTTACTAGTAAGTCACTATCAAAGTTTTGGCTATCAAAAGACTCTCCGTTAATAAAAACATGAAGCTCGTTCTTAATCATTTGGTAAGCAATGCGACTTATGGGAGATAAAATATAGGATACAGATTCTTGGATTTCTATCGGCTCCTCAAAAAGCATCATTTCGCTAATTTTTTGCTGATCAAAGAGATCTAATTTTGTTACGAAGCACCCAAAGAACTCAGTTGGTAATTGATCGACATTTAAGAGCTCTAATGCTTGATTAACGGCTGAATTAGAAATCTCAGCATTACCTAGTTCTGTTGACCAATTAGGGTCAATATAATAGTCATTATTGCTTTTATGAGGCTTTAAGCTAAGCGCCTCCATCATTTCATTGGCCGAATAGGATCTGTAGCCAAATGACAGTGTAATGCATTCAGTATCAAGACTTGTTCCGTGGTGAGCAATTCCCGGGGGGACATATAAAATATCACCAGGTTCGGTAATAAATGCATCCTCCTCCCGAAAGCTTTCCATAATTCTTAGCTCACTGTTTTTAACATAATTATTAGAATTACAATCCAGCGAACTAATCTGCCAATGCCTACTTCCAAGGCCCTGAAGTAAAAAGACGTCATAGTGGTCATAGTGTGGTCCAACACTTCCCCCTTGAGCAGCAAATGAAACCATAACATCGTCAAAGCGCCACCTAGGTATAAAGTTGAACTCTTCAATCATCTCATAGACTTCAATAATATGTTTATCAACACCTTGAATAAGAAGC
>Ga0228609_1000335_pt1 | contig 24268 bp, 14 predicted proteins | sample 10DmetaG_FD_190068 | JGI IMG/M metagenome (GOLD analysis project Ga0228609, IMG submission 190068) | Seawater microbial communities from Monterey Bay, California, United States - 10D | ecosystem: Environmental > Aquatic > Marine > Coastal | place: USA: California | collected 2016-11-10 | reverse complement strand
CAGCAAAGTATGACAAAGAGTGGTTGTACAGCTGGATAAAAAACAGCACTGCCATGGTCAAATCAGGTGATGCACAGGCTGTTGCTATCTATGAGGAATACAATGGTTCTGTGATGACTTCATTCCCTCAGTTGTCTACAACAGACATCGATAATATAATTGCTTACACAGATTATACCCCACCAGCCCCTGTTGCAGTTGCAGGCGCAGCTGTTGCAACAACACAAACTTCTTCAGGTTTAAGCAATACCCTCATACTAGTCGCATTGACAATGGTGTTTTTAGTTCTTGTTGTCATGTTGTTTTTGGTTCAAAAAACCTTAATTCGCATCGCAGCCGCAAGTGGAGTTGATATTACTCCTCCTGCCAAACCCAAGAGAACACCGATATGGCAAGCTTTTGTTCAGAATCAATTTCTGGTAATGGTAAGCGTCATTTTGCTTCTGTTGAGTAGTGCTTACTTCGTCTATGGATTTTTTATGCAAGTTGGTGTGGATCAGGGTTACATGCCGGTTCAGCCGATTCACTATTCTCATAAGATTCATGCAGGAGCAAATCAAATAGAGTGTAAGTATTGTCACTCTTCAGCACGTGTTTCAAAACATTCAGGAATACCATCATTAAATGTATGTATGAACTGCCATCAAAATATAGCAGAATATAATGGGGAAGAAGATTTAGAGAATGGCTACACTAAAGATTTTTATACTAAAGAAATTAAAAAGTTATATGCAGCCGTTGGTTGGGATGAAACAAATCAAGCTTACACTGGTGAAACACAGCCGGTCAAGTGGGTACGTATTCACAACCTTCCTGATTTTGTTTATTTCAATCATGCACAACACGTGCAAGTAGGAGAAATTGCATGTCAAAAATGTCATGGTCCTGTGGAGGAAATGGAGATCATGTACCAATATTCTCCTTTAACAATGGGTTGGTGTATCAATTGTCATAGAGAGACAAATGTAAAAGTGGAAAACAATGAATATTATGCGAAAATTCACGAGTCACTTTCCAAAAAATACGGAGTAGAAAAATTAACAGTTGCTCAAATGGGTGGCTTAGAATGTGGTAAATGTCACTATTAAAAGGCGATCAAGAAAGACTTATGGCATCAAATAAAACATACTGGAAAAACATTGATCAACTAAACCCTGAGAATGAAGTGGTTAAAAAGTTGGAACAGAATGAGTTTGTTTCTAAACTTCCAGAAGATTTTTTAACCGATGAGAAAACATTAGAGGAGAGTAGTACTTCACGACGTGACTTTCTTAAATATGTTGGTTTTAGTACCGCTGCAGCCACCTTAGCTGCCTGCGAAGGACCTGTGATTAAATCGGTACCTTATGTAGTTCAACCCGAACAGATACGACCTGGAGTTGCCAACTATTATGCAACAACTATTGCAGACGGGTTTGACTTTGGAAGTGTTTTAATCAAAACAAGAGAAGGTCGGCCGATCAAAGTGGAAAGCAATTCAGATGCTCCTACCTTAGGAGTGGCTAATGCACGTGTTCATGCTTCTGTTTTATCACTTTATGATACGATGCGTCTTCAAGGGCCAGAAGCAAATGGCGAAGAAGTGAGTTGGGATAATTTCTACTTGCAAACGGGTGCGATGTTGAAAGCCTTAGCGGCAACAAATAAAGAAGTTGTTTTGATGACCCCCACATTGGCAAGTCCAACTTCACAAAAAATTATTGACGATTTTATTTCTGCTTTCCCAAATATAAAGCATGTAATCTATGACGCGATCTCATCAGACGACGCACTCAATGCGTATGAGAAACACTATGGGGTTAGAGGCTTAGCAGATTATGACTTTTCAAAAGCGAAAGCCTTAGTTGCTATAGATGCAGATTTTCTGGGTGATTGGCAAGGAGGGGGGTATGCAAAAGGCTATGCGACTTCTAAGGTACCCCATAAACACCATGGAAAAGCAGCCATGCTTTGGCATGCTCAGTTTGAGTCCAATATGTCCTTGTCTGGAGCAAATGCAGATCATCGAGTACCTTGTACTCCCGGAGAGCAAAAAAATATTTTAGCATATATATACGACAGTTTAAAAGGATCTTCAACCGCTAGTAGCTTGTCCCCCTCCTTAAAAGAAGCTGCCGACAAAGCGGTTAGTGAATTGAAAACGGCGGGATCCAATGGAGTAATCATTACTGGAATTGAGGATGAAACTGCTCAGCGTACTGTTTTAGCAATCAACACAATGTTAAAAAGTAATGCATTCCAGCCTGAAAGTCCTAAGTTAATTAGACAAGGGAATTCGGTAACAGCACAGAAAGCTTTTAATGCTATTCAGAGTGGAGCTGTAAAAGGTTTAATAACGTTAGGAGTAAATCCTATTTTTACTACGGCAAACGGTGCGGCATTAGCAGAAGGAATTAAGCAGCTGGAATTTTCGTTAGCTTTTACTTCCAAAAAAGATGAAACTGCTGCTGCGTCTCAATTTGTTGCAGCAACTCCACATTACCTTGAGTCATGGGGAGATTATGAAATGAAAGTGGGGCATTTTGCTTTGGCACAACCCACAATTCGACCTTTATTTGATACGCAACAATTTCAAGATGTTTTATTGAAATTGAGTGGTCAAAATACCAAATATTATGAGGTAATCAAGGCCCATTGGAATGAGTCTGTATTAGGTTCAAGTTCCTGGAGTAAAGCCTTGCATGATGGTTATTTTTCTTCTGAATCTGTGGTAGAAATTACAGCAAATGATTTTTCAGGATTAAATGTTGACTCTTTGCACGCAGCAACTTCTCCTGAAATGAGTTTGGTGTTATATACCAAAACTGGTATGGGTGATGGTCAACAAGCAAATAATCCTTGGTTACAAGAGTTTCCTGACCCGATTACAAGAGTGAGTTGGGATAATTACTTAACTATATCAATGGCTGATGCCAGTGGATTAGGTTTAACAAATAATAATACGGCGAACGGAGCATTAAACGGGAGTTATGCTACGGTAACGGTAGGTTCAAAAACACTCAAAGTCCCAGTAATTGTTCAACCCGGTCAAGCAAAAGGAACGGTAGGTTTATCTTTTGGATACGGCGAACGAATGGGCTTAAAGCCTGAAATGCAAACAGGAGTCAATGCCTTCGAATTATATGAAGGTTCTCAGAAAATTCAAGCGGTTGAAATTCAAGCAGCTAGTGGAGTGCATGAGTTTGCTTGTGTTCAATTGCACAACACGCTCATGGGGCGTGGTGACATTGTAAAAGAAACCACACTTGAGGTATTTAATACCAAGGATAAAAAGTATTGGAATGAAACGCCACAAGTTTCTAAAAATCACATTGAATTTGATGTTACTTCACCTGAAGTGGACATGTGGCAAGAGTTTGATCGTAGTATTGGACATCATTTCAATCTTTCTATTGATTTAAATTCGTGTACCGGTTGTGGTGCCTGTGTTATAGCATGTCATGCCGAGAATAATGTTCCTGTTGTTGGAAAAGAGGAGGTTCGCAAATCACGTGATATGCACTGGTTGCGTATCGACCGTTACTATTCTTCTGCAACTACTTTTGAAGGGGATAATAAAACTAAAGAAGCGATTTCTGGAATTGGAGATTCTCTAAGCACCTTTGGTGAAATGGAACAAGCTTCCACGAATCCACAGATAGCTTTCCAGCCTGTAATGTGTCAGCACTGTAATCACGCTCCTTGTGAAACTGTTTGCCCAGTTGCAGCAAGTTCACATGGAAGACAAGGCCAAAATCACATGGCCTATAACCGTTGTGTTGGAACTCGTTATTGTGCAAATAATTGTCCTTATAAAGTACGTCGATTCAACTGGTTCTTGTATAATAAAAATGATGAGTTTGACTACCATATGAACAACGACCTAGGGCGTATGGTATTGAATCCTGATGTAGTTGTTCGTTCGCGAGGAGTTATGGAAAAATGTTCTATGTGTATTCAAATGACACAAAAGACGATCCTTGACGCCAAACTAAAAGGAGAAGAAATTAAAGATGGTAGTTTCCAAACTGCTTGTTCCAATGCATGTACCACTGGAGCAATGGTTTTTGGTGACATCAACGATAAAGAGAGTAAAGTAGCAGCATTGCATGAGGATGATCGCATGTACCACTTGTTGGAGAGCGTGGGAACAAAACCTAATGTTATGTATCATGTTAAAGTTAGAAATACCGACGAGGTATAATTTAGTTTAGAAAAAAAGACCGTATGGCATCGCATTACGAAGCACCCATTAGAAAACCACTCGTCACTGGAGATAAGTCCTACCATGATGTGACTGTGGATGTAGCAGCTCCTGTTGAAGGTTCGGCCAATAAGCAGTGGTGGATAGTATTTGGAATTGCACTTACTGCTTTTCTATGGGGAGTAGGTTGTATCATTTACACCATTTCAACAGGAATTGGAACTTGGGGATTGAACAAGACCGTAGGTTGGGCTTGGGATATTACCAATTTTGTTTGGTGGGTAGGAATTGGACATGCAGGAACATTAATTTCTGCTGTTCTTCTTTTGTTTAGACAGAAATGGCGTATGGCGATTAATCGCTCTGCTGAGGCCATGACTATTTTTTCTGTAATCCAGGCAGGATTATTTCCCATTATTCACATGGGTAGACCATGGTTGGCGTATTGGGTATTACCTATTCCAAACGGATTTGGATCTTTATGGGTAAACTTTAATTCACCCTTATTATGGGATGTATTTGCAATATCAACTTATCTCTCGGTTTCATTGGTCTTCTGGTGGACAGGATTGTTGCCTGATTTTGCGATGATTCGTGACCGTGCCGTTATGCCGTTTCAAAAGAAAATATATAGTTTATTGAGTTTTGGATGGACAGGACGTGCAAAAGATTGGCAACGTTTTGAAGAGGTTTCGCTGGTATTAGCAGGTTTAGCAACTCCCTTGGTACTCTCAGTACATACGATTGTATCCTTTGACTTCGCAACCTCAGTAATACCAGGATGGCACACCACCATTTTTCCTCCTTACTTTGTAGCAGGAGCTATTTTCTCAGGTTTTGCTATGGTAAATACGCTTTTGATCATTATGCGTAAAGTATCTAACTTAGAAAACTATATCACCGTACAACATATTGAATTGATGAACATTGTCATCATGATAACTGGATCTATTGTCGGAGTTGCTTATATCACTGAGCTATTTATAGCCTGGTATTCTGGAGTAGAATACGAACAATATGCCTTTTTAAATAGAGCAACTGGGCCTTATTGGTGGGCTTATTGGTCAATGATGACGTGTAACGTGTTTTCTCCACAATTTATGTGGTTTAAAAAACTACGTACCAGTATTATGTTTTCTTTTATAATATCAATAGTGGTAAATATTGGAATGTGGTTTGAGCGTTTTGTAATTATCGTAACCTCACTGCATAGAGATTATCTTCCCTCCTCATGGACGATGTTCTCCCCAACATTTGTTGATATCGGAATATTTATCGGTACGATTGGATTCTTCTTCGTATTATTTTTATTGTACGCGAGAACATTCCCTGTAATTGCTCAAGCAGAAGTAAAAACAATATTGAAATCTTCTGGAGAGAAGTATAAAAAATTAAGAGACGGTAATCATGAGTAACAAAGTAGTTCACGCACTTTACGATGATGACGATGTGCTTTTAAGCGCCGTCAAAGCTATTCGTTCAGAAAAACATCATATAGAAGAGGTTTACACTCCTTTTCCTGTTCACGGTCTAGACAAGGCATTAGGTCTTGAAGATACCCGTATTGCTATTATGGCTTTTATTTATGGGTGTATCGGCTTAAGTGTTGCCGTTGCGATGATGAATTTTATCATGATTGAAGATTGGCCACAAAACATTGGAGGTAAGCCTAGTTTCTCATATTTAGAAAACATGCCTGCATTTGTTCCGATCATGTTTGAAATGACTGTATTTTTTGCAGCGCATTTGATGGTGATTACTTTTTACATGCGAAGTAAACTTTGGCCGTTTAAAAAAGCAGAAAATCCAAATCCATTAACCACGGATGATAAATTTTTAGTAGAAATTGAACTCCATGACAATGAGAAAGCGCTAACCGCTCTTTTAGAAAAGTCGGGTGCAATAGATTTATCAATTATAGAAAAGTCAGAATAGATGAATTACAAAGGCCTTTTAGCGTTACTGATTCTTGTATTAGGAATCCAATCGTGTTCAGACAATTCACGTCCGAATTACCAATATTTTCCTAATATGTATGAGCCTGTTGGATATGAAACCTACGCAGATTCAGATGCATTTGCTAACGGTATAGAAGCACAGATTCCTGTTGAGGGATCTATTGCAAGGGGTTGGGAACCTTATGAGTATCCCGATACAAATGAAGGATATGAATCTGCAAAAGCTAATTTGACTTCTCCTATTGAAATTTCTGATGCTCATAAAGAGAATGGAAAGGAATTATATGAAATTTATTGTGCAGTTTGTCACGGTAAAAAAGGGGATGGACAAGGAATTTTAATGACTAGAGAAAAGTTTTTAGGAGTACCTAGTTATGCGGATAGAGAAATTAGCCCTGGGAGTATTTATCATGTATTAATGTATGGTAAAAATGCGATGGGATCACATGCGGGTCAAGTTAATGCTGAAGAGCGTTGGCAAATTGCCCAGCATGTTATGGAATTAAGAAGTAAGCTTGTTAAATAATATTAAGGAAATCGAATGATGTATACCTTTCCAAATAAACTTAGAAATTTAGCGATCACATTTATGGTGGTAGGTTTCCTAGGTCTTGCATATGGTTTTATAACAGCTCCGTCTACTGTAGAAGAAGCAAAAGAAATGGTTGCTTCAAGTCATGGAGATGGACATGGGGAATCTCATGCTGCTCCAGCCGACAATCACGCTGATAAAAGTGCGCATGCATCCTCCGAAAGCCATGAGGTTGCTTCAGAAGAGCACGCAATATCAGACCACGCTGCGGGACATGGCGAAGAACACAATGCAAGCCATGATGAACATTTATTTCACCAATTGAGTAACAAGCCTTGGGCTGCTTTATACGTAGCTGCTTTTTTCTTTTTTATGATTTCACTTGGCGTGTTGGCTTTTTATGGAATACAACGTGCAGCTCAAGCAGGCTGGTCACCCGTACTTTATAGAGTCATGGAAGGCATCACAGGTTACCTACTTCCCGGTGGTATTATAGTCATTGTCATCTTAGCTTTATCAGGAATGCACTTAAATCACTTGTTCATCTGGATGGATCCAGAGGTTGTGGCACATGACAAATTAATTGCTGGAAAAACAGGCTTTTTAAACCTTCCTTTTTTCTTGGCACGTGCGGTTTTCTTTTTAACGGGTTGGTCATTATACCGTTATTTTTCAAGAAAATTTTCACTGGCACAAGACGAAGCTTCTGATATTTCAAACCATAAAAAGAATTTCAGAATCTCAGCTGGCTTTTTAGTATTCTATATCGTAACAGAATCCATCATGTCTTGGGATTGGGTTATGTCTATTGATCCTCATTGGTTTAGTACACTCTTTGGATGGTATGTTTTTGCTAGTATGTTTGTTTCGGGTATAACAGCTATAGCTTTGATTACCATTTATCTTAAATCCAAAGGATATTTAGAATTTGTAAATGACTCTCATATCCATGATTTAGGTAAGTTTATGTTTGGAATCAGTGTTTTCTGGACCTATTTATGGTTTTCCCAGTTCATGCTTATTTGGTATTCAAACATACCCGAGGAAGTTACGTATTTCATGACCCGAATTGAAGATTACAATTTACCATTCTTCGGCATGGTGGTGATGAATTTTATTTTCCCACTTCTGATCTTGATGAATAGTGATTACAAGCGAATCAATTACTTTATTGTAATGGCAGGGATTGTGATTATTCTGGGTCATTATATGGATGTATTTAATATGATTATGCCCTCAGCTGTTGGTGACCAATGGTTTATCGGAGCAGCCGAAATAGGAGGATTTTTATTTTTCCTTGGACTATTCATATTTGTAGTATTTAAAGAATTAACAAAAGCACCTTTGTTAGCAAAAGGGGATCCTTATATGGGGGAAAGTGAGCGTTTTCATTATTAAAAAATTTAATCGAAAAGATAAATGAATGTTTTATTGATATTTTCTGTTCTTGTTCTAATCGCAATTGCGCTGTGGCAAATCACAAAGATATTTGAGCTGTCGCAAGAAAAGAAAGTGAGTACACAAGTAGCAAATGACAAGGATAATGATTTGAATGGGAAGCTTATGTTTGCTTTCTTGATTTTTATTTATGTCTTGACTCTTTATTCATTTTGGGCTTATAGCGACGTGTTATTGCCTGAAGCTGCTTCAGAGCATGGCGGTGATTATGATCAGTTAATGTGGATTTCTTTTGCATTGATCTTTTTTGTACAAACCATTACCCAGGCTTTATTGCATTATTTCTCCTACAAGTACCGTGGAGAAAAAGGGAAGAAAGCTTTGTTTTATGCGGACAATGACAAACTAGAAATGATTTGGACAATCATTCCTGTAATTACATTAGCCGGTCTTATTTTATACGGTCTTTACACATGGACTGATATTATGACTGTAGAAGAGAATGACGAAGCGTTAGTTGTAGAATTATATGCTCAGCAATTTAACTGGAAAGCAAGATATGCTGGAGATGATGGTGTTTTAGGGGATGCTAATGTTCGTTTTTTACAAGATTTCGACGGAAAAAACCTAGTAGGTATTGATGCAACAGATCCCAATGGATTTGATGATGTAGTGGTTCAAGAATTGCATTTGCCTGTGGGTAGAGAAGTGATATTTAAAATGCGTTCTCAGGACGTTTTGCATTCTGCTTATATGCCGCACTTTAGAGCACAAATGAATTGTGTACCGGGCATGATTACAGAATTTGCATTTACTCCCAAAACAACTACAGAGGAAATGCGTCTCAATCCAGAGATGATTGCTAAGGTTAAGAAAATTAATAAAATACGCTCAGAAAAAAGCAAAGAGTTAGTTGCCAGTGGCGATACAGCTTTGGACCCTTACGAGTTCGATTATCTTCTACTTTGTAATAAAATATGTGGTGCATCACACTACAACATGCAAATGAAAATTATCGTAGAGTCAGAAAAAGAGTATGAAAAATGGATCGCTGAGCAACAAACCTTTGCAGAAGTTATTCAATAGATTAAATTAAAAAAAACAGATATGTCAACAGAAGCAGCGCAAGTACACGAAGAGGATCACGGGCATCATCACAAAGAAACCTTTGTAACAAAATATATTTTTAGTCAAGATCATAAAATGATCTCTAAACAATATTTGATTACCGGTTTATTCATGGGAATTATTGGAATTGCCATGTCACTTTTATTCCGTTTACAATTGGCTTGGCCAGAGCAACCTTTTGGGATTTTTGAAGTCCTTTTAGGGAAATGGGCACCAGATGGAGTGATGGATCCTAATGTATATTTGGCTTTGGTAACCATCCATGGTACCATTATGGTCTTTTTTGTATTGACTGCTGGTTTGAGTGGTACCTTTAGTAACCTTTTGATTCCATTGCAAATTGGAGCTCGCGATATGGCTTCAGGATTATTGAATATGATCTCGTATTGGATGTTTTTTGTGTCGAGTGTTGTAATGGTGATCTCCCTTTTTGTTGAGGCAGGACCTGCAGCAGCAGGGTGGACGATCTATCCACCACTTAGTGCACTACCTCAAGCTCAACCCGGTTCAGGAACTGGGATGACTTTATGGTTAGTTTCAATGGCTATTTTCATTGCTTCCTCTCTTTTAGGATCATTGAATTATATTGTAACCGTTATCAATCTTAGAACTAAAGGGATGAGCATGACTCGTTTGCCTTTAACGATTTGGGCATTTTTCGTCACTGCTATTATTGGTGTTGTTTCTTTCCCTGTTTTATTATCAGCAGCTTTGCTTCTGATAATGGATAGAAGTTTTGGTACTTCTTTTTTCCTTTCAGATATTTTTATTCAAGGGGAAGTATTGCATTACCAAGGAGGTTCTCCTGTGTTGTATGAACACCTGTTTTGGTTTTTGGGACACCCCGAAGTTTATATTGTATTATTACCTGCTTTAGGGATCACTTCAGAAATTATTGCTACTAATGCACGTAAGCCTATTTTTGGATACCGAGCGATGATTGCTTCTATTTTAGCCATTGCCTTTTTGTCTACCATCGTTTGGGGGCACCATATGTTTATTTCAGGAATGAATCCCTTCTTAGGTTCCGTATTTACCTTTACTACCCTATTAATTGCGATCCCCTCTGCAGTAAAAGCATTTAACTATATTACTACTTTGTGGAAAGGAAATCTCCAATTAAATCCAGCCATGTTGTTTTCTATTGGTTTGGTTTCTACCTTCATTACAGGAGGTTTGACGGGTATTATTTTAGGAGATAGTACACTCGATATTAATGTACATGACACTTATTTTGTTGTAGCACACTTTCACTTGGTGATGGGTATTTCAGCTTTATACGGACTGTTTGCAGGAGTTTATCATTGGTTCCCCAAAATGTTTGGACGAATGATGAATAAAAACTTAGGATATCTTCATTTTTGGGTAACCGCTGTCTGTGCATACGGGGTCTTTTTCCCAATGCATTTCATCGGTATGGCAGGACTTCCCAGAAGATATTACACAAACACTGCTTTTCCTTATTTTGATGATTTAGCGGATATTAATGTCTTGATAACCGTATTTGCTTTAGTTGCAGGAGCGGCTCAGTTGGTATTCTTGTATAATTTTATACATAGTATGTTCTATGGTAAAGAAGCAGAAATGAATCCATGGAAATCCAATACGTTGGAATGGACTGCACCTGTAGAGCATATGCATGGAAACTGGCCGGGAGAAATTCCTCATGTACACCGTTGGGCTTATGATTATTCAAAACCCGGTTTTGAAGAAGATTTTATTCCTCAACATATTCCATTGAAAGAAGGGGAAGAGGAGTTACAGCATTAAAATAATTTTTAAAAGATAAACAGAGCCTTATTCACCGCAGTGAATAAGGCTCTTCTCATTTTAACCGCTAATGGTGGTGTTCCATTCTCATTTCATTTGAAAGATTCAAATGTCCAACTTCAGGCGACCAAAAAGGAATATCCAATCCAAGCCCTCGAACAAGAATCCAAAGACCAAAAAGAAGGGTAACCCATGGAAGAATTTATTGCATTAAGGAAGGTACTTGTTTGATTTCAAAAACATGTAGTAATGGAAGAGATCAGATTATTGAGTTGCTTTCTAGGGGTACTTTATTAGGAATTCGTAGCGTTTTGTGTGAAGAACAAACCAATTTAAAAGCAAAGGTTATTATTCCGATGAAAGGTTGTTTTTTACCCAAGATTCAATTTTTAAAACTATTGAAGGAAAAACCAGAATTTTCACTATTTCTTACTAAAGAATTAGCTAGGTATATCAAAAAAACTGACAATAAGATTATTTCTATGGGACAAAAAACAATGCATCAACGCGTGGCTGAAGTAATTTCATCAATGCCCAATCATTTTAACACCCATCCTGATGGATATATTGATATAAAATTGAGAAGAGAAGATTTAGCAAATCTGGTTGGTATTGCCACCGAATCATTAATTCGGGTTATTTCCTATTTTCAAGAAAAACAATGGATTTCAGTTAAAGGCAGACAAATAAAAATATTCGCTCCAGACAAATTGAATCAATTTTCACAAGGACACCTATCCAAGTAACACGCTATTTTTGGTAAGAATGGAGTATCTTTGAAAGGATGAATGAAAATCTAGATCCGACTAACGAGCATTTTACTCCTGAAGAGCAAGATATTGACCGTGCCTTACGGCCATTAAGTTTTGGTGATTTTGCAGGTCAAGATGCGATTTTAGAAAATTTAAAAGTCTTTGTCGAAGCAGCAAAACAACGTGATGAAGCCTTGGATCACACCTTATTTCACGGGCCTCCAGGATTAGGGAAAACCACCCTAGCTCATATTCTAGCAAATGAATTACAAGTCGGGATTAAACTTACTTCAGGACCTGTTTTGGACAAACCGGGAGATTTAGCTGGTTTGCTGACCAATTTACAGCCTCGTGATATATTATTTATTGATGAAATCCATCGTCTCAGTCCCATTGTAGAGGAATATTTATATTCAGCCATGGAAGACTACAAGATCGATATTATGATAGAATCAGGACCTAATGCCAGAACGGTTCAGATAAACTTAGAACCTTTTACACTAGTGGGTGCAACCACTCGTTCAGGACTTTTAACAGCTCCCATGCGAGCCCGTTTTGGAATTAGCAATCGTTTGGAATATTACTCTACTGAATTACTCTCTACCATCGTAGAACGAAGTTCAGAGATACTTAATGTGCCTATTGATCAAGATGCCGCTATAGAAATAGCGGGAAGAAGTAGAGGAACACCAAGAATCTCCAATGCCCTATTGCGACGTGTTCGTGATTTTGCTCAAATCAAAGGAAATGGTACCATTGACATGAAAATTACTCAATATGCATTAAAAGCCTTACAGGTGGATGCCCATGGATTAGATGAAATGGATAACAAAATATTAACTACACTTATCGATAAGTTTAAAGGAGGTCCCGTTGGAATTACAACCTTAGCAACTGCTGTTTCAGAAAATGGTGAAACGATTGAAGAAGTGTATGAACCCTTTTTAATTCAACAAGGGTTTATCGTGCGTACCCCGCGAGGACGAGAAGTTACCGAATTGGCTTATAAACATTTGGGACGTATCAAAGGAAATCAAGGCGGATTGTTTTAATCGTTTTTATCCCATGCTTGACCGAAGAGCGCACTATTCTAATCTTATTAAACACAAAGCTAAAGACCTGGGGTTTCTATCATGTGGAATTGCAAAAGCGAGTTTTTTAAGTGAAGAAGCTCCTAAATTAGAGCAATGGCTTCAGCAAGGCAGACATGGAAAAATGACCTATATGGAAAATCATTTTGATAAACGCCTTGATCCGACGCTGTTAGTTCCCGGAGCAAAAAGTGTGGTGTCTTTATTGCTGAATTATCACAGCGAAGAAAAGCAAAGTGATCCCGAAGCGCCTAAAATTTCCACCTATGCTTACGGTCAAGATTACCATACCGTTATAAAAGAGAAACTGACCCAACTGATGATTTATTTACGTGAGGAGATTGGTGAAATTGAGGGTCGAGTATTTGTAGATTCTGCACCGGTAATGGATAAGGCGTGGGCAAGTCGTTCGGGATTGGGTTGGGTAGGAAAAAACACCAATTTAATCTCAAAACAAGTGGGTTCTTTTTTCTTTATTGCGGAACTCATTATTGATCTTGAGTTAGAGTATGATCTTCCTGTTGCCGATCATTGTGGAAGTTGCACCGCTTGTATTGATTCCTGTCCCACAGAAGCTCTTACAGCTCCCTATCAGATTGATGGGAGTAAATGTATTTCTTATGCTACGATTGAGCTAAAAGAATCAATTCCTGAGACCTTTAAAGATAAAATGGAAGGTTGGGCGTTTGGATGTGATATCTGCCAGACGGTCTGTCCATGGAATCGATTTGCAAGCCCCCATCAAGAACCAGCTTTTCAACCTAAGGAGGAGTTACTCGCCCTCACAGCAAAAGACTGGCAGGAATTGACGGAAGAGACTTTCAAAAAAGTCTTTCAAAAAAGCGCAGTGAAGCGTGCAAAGTTTTCTGGCTTGAAGCGAAACATCAAGTTTTTATCTTAAACGAGGATTCTCTGATGCAAAGTTGAACAGGAATTGTGGTTGTTGTAAATTCTTCTTTTTCTTCATTTCGAGGTTCTTGAGTTTTGGTAAACACTTCAATTACTTTTTTACCCATTAAAAGACCATTTTGTTCTACACTGCTCAGGGAGGGTTCAGTAAGAGCCGAAATTTTCCAATTACTGAATCCTATTACAGCAATATCCTTGGGAACTTTTAACCCATATTTTTTAAAATAATGTATTGCACCTATAGCGGTACTATCGGTCATAGAAAACAAGCCATCCACCTCTGGAGCAATTTTTAAAAGCTTTTTTGCGTTTTCAAATCCTTTTTCAAAACGATCTTCTTCACAGACCAAACACCATTCTTTATGAAAAGGAATTTTGTAGTGTTCAAGAGCTTTCTTGAATCCAATAAACCGGTCAATAGACATTTGAGGGATAAGATTTCCTCTAAAGTGCGCAATGTTTTTACATCCTTGCTTGATTAAATGTTCCGTGGCTAGAAAAGCCGCTTTTTGATCATAAATAATAACTCGAAATGAAGGAACAGATTTGGCAATTAGATCAAAGAGAATGATTGGGATTCCCTGTTTCTGAACCTGCTTCAAGTGATCGTATTTATAGGTTTTCATGGAAATAGATAAAAAAATTCCATCTACATTTCGCTGAAGTAATTCGTTTACTTGAAGCACTTCTTTCTCATAGGATTCTTGAGAACATAGAACCAAAACCTGATATGTGTTTTTTTCTGCTTCAGAAACAATTCCTTCCAAAACTTCATTAAAAAAATCGTGATTTAGTTTTGGCAGAATTACTCCAACTAACTTTGTCTTTTGAGTTCTTAAAAAGGAAGCTTGTGCGTTGGGTTTGAACTTTACTTTTTCAACATAGTCTAGAACAATTTTTTTTGTTGCAGGGCTGACATCACTATAGTTTTTAAGGGCTTTAGATACCGTAGCCACAGAAATGCCCAAAGCTTGGGCAATATCTTTTAAGGTTAATTTCATTTGAGGTTAAGTTAAGGGCGCACCGAAAACCTTTTCGGCTGTTTTTTAATCTATTCTAGCTAAAATATTAAAATTTTCTTAAAAAAAGGGGTTAAACTTGTTCTCAATAATATCTCAAATCAACTAATTAACTTAACCTAACTAAGAATGAAAAAAGAGTTTTTTAAACAATTCTTACTTCTTATAACACTTATGTTATCGGTAGGAATGTATGCTCAAAATGTTACTGGAATAGTAACGAGCGACGACGGCCCCTTGCCAGGGGCAACAATCCTTGTAAAAGGGACAAACAGTTTTGCAACGACAGACTTTGATGGTAATTTCTCCATAGAAGCCTCCTCGGGCGATGTGCTTGTGGTTTCATTTGTTGGATATACAACTCAGGAAGCTACGGTAGAGGGGGATCAGATTACAATATCCCTAGAATTAGGAAACTTACTTGATGAAGTAGTGGTAACTACAGGGTATGGTACACAATCCAAGCGTGATATTACGGGCGCCGTTTCAACTATTGAAGCTGAGGATTTGGCTTCTGTTCCTGCAACTACCTTTTCGCAGCAAATGCAAGGTAGAGCATCAGGTATTTCTGTTGTGAGTGATGCGACACCAGGAGGGGAAGCTACTGTTCGTATTCGTGGATTTGGTACTACTGGGAATAATAATCCTCTTTATATTATAGATGGAGTTCCCTCTCAAAATCAAGGGAATTTAAATCCAGGAGATATCGAATCCTTTCAGATTTTGAAAGACGCTTCTTCTGCCTCGATTTACGGATCTCGTGCAGCGAATGGGGTTATCATTATTACCACTAAAAAAGGAAAGATAGGGGAGCCAAGAATAAGTTATAGCTCCTATTATGGATGGCAAAATACTGCTGAAAATGTGGATGCATTGGACGCACAAGGTTTAGGAGAATATTTATACCTGGCAGATTATTATGCAGGAAAAACTCCCTCTCACGGACAATATGGTTTTAGTGGGACACCTGAAAACCCACAAATTTCTATCCCTAATTATGTTTTTCCAAGTGGTGCTAATAGCGTAGATGAATCTTTGTATTCATTAACTCCTGACAATATTTATGCTATTACTAATTCAGCCAATACTAATTGGTGGGAAGAGGTGACCCGATCCAATGCACCTTTATATAGTCATCAAATTGATGCGAGTGCGGCAACCGAGAAATCTCAATATGCATTTACGGCTAACTTCTTTAGTCAAGATGCAGTTGTGGATTTTGTGGGATATCAACGCGCCTCTATTCGATTAAATTCTTCGACCAAGACTTTAGGGGATCGATTGACTGTGGGAGAAAACTTTACTGTTTCTTTAGACAATCGTAAAGGAGGATATGGAAACGATGGGGAACAAAATGCGGTTTCTGCAGCATACAAGCACCATCCTCTTTTACCCGTTTATGATATTGCAGGAAATTTTGCTGGATCTCGTGGACTTAACCTGGGAAATAACTTTAATCCCTATGCAAGCCTATTTAGAGATCAAGATGACCGTGCCAGAAGAAGTAGAGTCTTCGGGAATGTTTATGCAGAGGCAATCATTGCAAATGATTTTAAATTGAAATCCAGTTTTGGAGTCAATATCCAAAATAGAAGATCATTAAATATTGGAAGGCCTCAGCCGGAATATGTGGAGGGAAATTTCATTAACTCACAGACTAGTGCTCATTCTTGGGAGTATCAATGGACTTGGACCAATACCCTTTCATGGGAGAGAACTTTTGCTGACGACCATAAAGTTAAAGCTTATGTTGGGGTAGAGGCTATTGAAGGATTTGGAGAGTTTTTTGGAGCCGGAAGACAACGTTTTCCTTTTGAAACGACTCCAATTATTAGTTATTTGGACTTAGGGAATCAAGGGACTTCTTCCAATTTTGGAAATATTTTTCAAGATTTTTCTTTGTGGTCACAATTTGGTCAAGCCAATTATAATTACAATGATAAATATTTAGCTCAAGTTACTTTGAGAAATGACGCTTCCTCAAGATTTAAACAAGCAACGAATAGTGCTTTATTTCCTGCCTTTAGTTTGGGATGGAGGTTATCTGAGGAAGACTTTATGAGTGGAATTGATTGGATTGACGATTTAAAATTACGTTATGGATGGGGTAAAACGGGTAATCAAGAAATCGGAGATTACAATGCCTTTACTCAATTTAGATCGACGTCTTATAACTCGGGATATCCGATAGACGGAAGCGCATCCGACCCGTCATTAGGTTATGATCCTGGACAGTTTGGAAATCCTGATGCGAAATGGGAGGCTACAATTTCTAACAATCTTGGTTTTGACGCCCTTCTGTTTGATCAAGCTTTATTCATAGAATTTGATGTATGGGATAGAACTACTTCTGATTTATTGCTAACCGTTCCTGTAGTCTATTCTGCTGGAGATGCAGGAGCTCCTGCGGTCAATATTGGTGAAATGTATAATAAAGGTATTGATTTTGCCATGGATTGGATTCACGATTTTAATGACGATTTCCAATTAACTCTTGGCGGAAATATTTCCGCATATAAAAACGAAGTGAAAAAGTTGGATGAGTTTGATACCCCTATTTTTGGTTCTAATCGCAGGGTTCCTGCTTTAACTAGAACTGCGGTTGGGGATCCTATATCTTCCTTATATGGTTTTCAAGTAGATGGGATTTTTCAATCTCAGGCGGAGGCAGATGCTTGGGCTCCTTATGGAACAACAGGTTATAATGCACCAGGTAAATTTAGATATGTGGATGTAGATGGAAATGGAGAAATTAACGATGATGACCGTACCATTATCGGAAATCCCCATCCTGACTTTGTATATGGTATCAATTTGAATCTCAAGTATAAGAATCTTAATCTCAATATATTTGGTAACGGGGTACAAGGCAATGATGTTTATAATTATGTGAGATACTTTGCGGATTTTAACACCTTCCAAGGAAATCGTTCCGTAAGAGCCTTACGAGATGCTTGGCAACCCAGTAATCCCTCAGCTCCCAGAAGTCAGTGGACTGCTGCTAACTCCAATGCAACCTCTCCGATACCTGATGCTAATGATCAAATCAGTAGTAGAACCTCTACCTATCTGATTGAAGATGCTTCGTATTTCAGAATAAGAAATATACAATTGACCTATACTTTTGATGATGTAGTTAATAGAACTTTGGGAATCTCTGGGGGGCAAATTTATTTCCAAGGACAGAACCTGTTTACGTTCACAAACTATTCAGGATTAAACCCTGAGATTCAGACAGGAAATGACATTCAATTAGGATATGATGGAGGCTTTATGCCCGTTTCTAAAACCCTAACAGTAGGGTTGAATCTCTCTTTATTTTAATATTTAAAAATAAGAAAAATGAAAAAATTAAAAATGCTTTTTATCGCATCACTTACTATTTCTTTATTTGCAATAGGCTGTAGTGATGAATTTTTAACAAAAGAGCCACAAGCTTCTCTATCAGGACCTGCGCTAAACAATGCAGATGGAGTGGAAGGGAAATTAATTTCGGCTTATAGAACTTTACAAGGGTATGGTTTGGATGGTGCGGGAACTTGGTACTATTCCACTTGGGCCTGGATTTTTGGTGCAATATCCTCAGACAATGCGCTTAAAGGGACCGATGCTGGAGATCAACCCGAACATTCCTTTGTAGAAACCTATGATTTTAATACGTTTAATGTTCATAATCGTGATAAATGGAGATCAGGATACTGGGGAGTTGCTCGAGCAAATGATGTAATCCTTAGTGCGGAGGCCGCTGAAGATTTGGATGCTTCACGAAAAGCCCAGATTATTGCAGAAGCCAAGTTTATTAGAGGATGGCAACACTTTGAAATGCAGAAAATGTATAGAAATCCAAAATTTGTGGGAGAAGAGAATTTTAGTCTTGAGGATTTGGATGCTTCCAAAGTGCCTAATTCAGGACAAATATGGGCTCAGATTGAGCAAGATTTTTCAGATGCAGCAGGTGCGCTACCTTCAACTCAAACCGAGGTGGGTAGAGCTTCTAGCTGGGCTGCAAAAGCCTATTTGGCTAAAGCAAAGGTGTATCAAGGAGATTGGTCAGGGGCAGAACCTATTTTAGATGATATTATTAATAATGGACCCTTCAATCTTGCAGAAAAATTTGAAGATAATTACTTGGTTGCAACTCGAAACAATAATGAATCTATTTTTGAAATTCAGTATGCGATATCAAGCTCAAATGATAATTCATCAAATAAAGAAATTGGATTAGCACATCCGTATATTTCTCCTTGGGGATGTTGTGGGTTTTTACAAGCTCCACAGGACTTGGTGGATTTTTTCCAAACAGACACAAATGGTCTTCCATTACTAGATGAATCATGGAAAACAAACCACATTACTAATCCAACAGGAGCAAATATAGGAGAGCCGATCGGAGATCCTTCCGTAGATCCACGTTTGGATCATACTGTTGGACGTCCTGGTATTTTGTATAAGGGCTTTCATATTATGCAGGTGGATTACATCCGTGATTTGACGTATGCAGGGCCTTATTTTTCTAAAAAGCATGTGGCAGAGCCTGAAGGACAAGGAATTGGGGGCTGGGGAAATCTAACGGCTAATAATTTTAGAATTATGCGATTGGGTCATATTTTACTTTGGGCTGCAGAAGCAAAAGTTGAATTAGGTAAACTTGAAGAGGCTAGAATGCTAGTCAATCGATTGAGAATCAGAGCAGCTAATCCAGCTGGATTTATTCCTGAAGCTATTCAAGGTGAAACCAGATCAGATTATACCACAACGACAAACCCTGCTGCCAATTACAATATTGGAGAGTACACGGCAACATGGTCAGATCAGGCGATCGCTAGAAGAGCGGTTCGCTATGAGATGAGACTCGAAACAGCAATGGAAGGAAATCGATTTTTTGACTTACAGAGATGGGGAGTTCAGTCAGAAGTGCTCAACGACTATCTTTCAAGAGAATCTAAGTATCGTGTATATCTTCAAGGGAAACAGTTTACATCCCCTAAAAATGAATTTTACCCAATACCCACCTATGCGATTGATCGCTCATTTTTGGAGGGAGAACCAACGCTAACACAAGATCCTAACTACTAGTTGTAGTTAAACTTAAATAGTGAAAAGCCACGGGGTATAATTATCCTGTGGTTTTTTTTTACTTAAATTCAAACAATGCCGTTCATAAAATACTTAACAATACTTGTAATTCTAACGGGAATTACCTCATGTGCTCCCACGGATAAAACGTTATTTAATAAGCTCTCGGAAGACCATACTCAGGTTAGATTTATTAATCGGATCACTGAATCAGATACGTTCAATATTCTTACTAATGAATATATTTTTAATGGAGGCGGGGTAGCCGTTTCAGATTTTAATAATGATGGTCTCTCTGATTTATTTTTTGCAGGAAATATGGTTTCCAATAAATTATATTTAAATAGAGGAAGTTTTAAGTTCGACGATATCACTGAAGCAGCTTCCTTAAACTCAGAAGGCTTTTGGTCTACTGGGATTGCAATAGCAGATGTCAATGCTGACGGACTAATGGACATTTATGTATGTGCAGCTATGCATAAAGAAAATAGAGAGAATAGATTGTACATAAATCAAGGAATTAATAGAAATGGAATACCAACCTTTTTAGAGCAAGCTGCAGCTTATGGTCTAAATGATTCGGGAAATAGTATGGCAGCAGCTTTTATAGACTATGATAGAGATGGTGATCTTGATCTTTATGTGGTCAACAACGAGCAGAATAAAAGTATTCCAACCAATTACAGAAAAAAAGTAATAGATGGTTCTGCAGTTAGCAATGATAAATTGTATCAAAATAATGGAGCAGAAGGGTTTATTGATGTTGCCCTCGCTGCAGGAATTACTTTTGAAGGTTTCGGATTGAGTGTTACCCCTGTTGACGTGAACAAGGACCAATGGGTTGATCTATTCATAACCAATGACTATTTGACCAATGATTTGCTCTACATCAATCAAAAAGATGGAACCTTTAAAAATGAAATTGATAAATCTTTATTGCATCAAAGTAAATTTTCTATGGGTTCAGATGCTGCTGACTTTAATAATGATGGATACGTTGATCTTATCTCTCTAGATATGTTGGGCGAAAGTCATGAACGAAAAAAGACAACTATCGCTAAGAGTTCTTTTTTTCAAAATGTAATGAATAAAAAGTGGGGGTATCAGGATCAACACATGCGTAATATGTTGTTTAAAAATAACGGTAAAGACCTTCCCTTTACAGAAATTGGTCAATATGCTGGGATTTATCAAACGGATTGGAGTTGGTCCCCCTTATTTGCAGATGTAGATTATGATGGGAATAAAGATTTGTTGATTACAAATGGTTTTCCTCGTGATATAACGGATATGGATTTTGCAAACTATCGTTTAATTCAAGAAGCTTACACAAGGGTTTCCACCTTATTAGATTCCATTCCTGTGATTAAAATTCCAAATTATGCTTATCGTAACAAAGGGGATTTGACGTTTGAAAATGTTGGAGAAAAATGGGGTTTAAATATTCCTTCTTTTTCTAATGGTGCTATTTTCAGTGACCTTGACTTGGACGGAGATTTAGATTATGTGGTTAATAATATCAATGATGTAGCGTTTGTTTTCGAAAATAATTTGAATTCAATAGCTCCTGAAAGAACACACTTACAAATTGAGTTAGTGGGAACAAATTTAAATCCAAATGGTCTTGGTGCAATTGTGGTTGTTCGTTTTGCAGATGGCACATTCCAGTTTCACGAACAACAACTGTCTAGAGGATATATGTCTTCTATAGATCCTATAATCTATTTGGGTATTCCAACAGAAAAAACAGTTACAATGGTAGAAGTTCTCTGGCCCGATGATCGCTTTTCTAGTTTAAAAGCAACGGATTTAAACAAACGATACTCCATTTTTCAAAGCGAAGCTAAAGTTCTTCAAAAGCTTGAATTTCCATTTACAGAAAATGATCATCATTACCTCTATGATGAAGTTGCATCCAGTTATGGAATTGAATATGTTCATGAAGAAAAGAATGTTCAAGATTTTTTTAATCAGCGTCTTCTTCCACATAAATTGTCTCAAAACGGACCCTGTCTTGCAATAGGTGATATCAATGGTGACGGTAAAGAAGATTTTATCGTTGGAAGTTCAGCAGGCTTTAGCCCAACAATATATACCCAAAAAGAATCTAGCCAATTCAAAGCCTCTTTGCTTTTTAGCAGAGATCAAGATAAGAACTACGAGATTGAAAGTATGACATTAATTGATATTGACAATGATAATGACCTTGATCTGTATTTGGTTTCTGGTGGAAATCAATTTGATGTAGGTTCAGACTTTTATCAAGATAGAATACTAGTAAATGATGGAAGTGGTTCCTTTACATGGGATCAAACAAAACTTCCCAAACTCACTTCGAATGGACGTATTGTCCGGCCCATGGACTATGATCAAGATGGGTTCATTGATTTATTTATTGGGGGACACAACAGACCTAAAGCGTTTCCGCTTTCTGATTCCAGCTACTTGCTAAAGAACCAAAATGGAAGTTTTAAAGATGTTACAGAAACAGTATTTCCAGATTTATTTGAAATAGGAATAGTTACTGATGCCCAGTGGGCTGACATAGATCAAGATGGTTTTCAAGATTTAATTGTTGTTGGAGAATACAGTCCAATAAATATTTATCTCAATAAATCAGGACAATTTGAGATTTTATCCTCAGCGGTTTTAGAGGATGCTTTTGGTCTTTGGCGAGCCATAGAAACTATTGATTTTGACAGCGATGGAGATATGGATTTTCTTTTAGGAAATCTAGGTAAGAATAATATGTACAATATTAAGCCAGAAGCTCCTATGTTTGTTTCCACAAGGGATATTGATGACAATGGAAGTATAGATCCTCTTATTTTTACTTCTCAAAAAAATAATAAAGGGAAGTGGGAGCAATTTCCAGTCCAGTTTTGGGATAATTTAATTCAGCAAAGCCCCTTTTTTAGAAAGGAATTTGCTTCCTATGATGCTTTTTCAAAAGCAAATCTTGAATACTATAAAGCAAAAGAATTTGTTTCGGAGCAACAAATTTTAAAGGCAAAAACAGATGCTTCTCAATGGGTTGAAAACTTAGGGAATGGACAATTTAATCTTCATGCTTTACCTGATGTACTTCAGTTGGGACCCATAAACGATTTTTTAACTTTCAACGAAAATGGCGAAACCACTACTTTTGTGGTTGGCAATGATTTTGGAGGCTCACCTTTTGAGGGAAATTTTGATGGATTTCAGGGAATTCTTCTCAACTGGGATAGTGAAAAAGAGGAGTGGCAAACTACTGAATCTAGACATTCAGGATTTCATGTGTTTAAAGATGCGAGAGAAATGGGAGTTATTACATTAAATAATGAGAAAAAGTTAATTCTTGTGACTCAAAACCAAGATCGTTTACTTGTTTTTGAAAAAAAGTAAATACCAAAATTCTATTGTTGGAAATTAATTTATGTTTGTAAAAACGCATTCTTGCGTATTCCAGAAAAATAGTACTTTAGCTTCAATAAATTCAGATATATTTACAGGGTATTATTTTAAAATTTAAATCCACTTTTACTTTAAAATAGTTCCCCATAAATGAACCCTAAAAATACAAATGAAATGAAAATAAATGCTGTTTTATTTTTTATGCCTTGCCTACTATTGCTGAGTTGTTCTTCTTTGGAGAGTGATTTAGCTTACAAAGAAAAACTTCAGGACCCTGAGCTTTTTCAGGATGCTATGCAGAATCTAACCAATATAGTGGTCTACGATATTTTTTCCCCTCCAGTGGCTTCAAGAGTTTATTTGTACCCAACCCTAGCGGCTTATGAAGTGGTTAGACAATCGCTTCCCACTGAATTTAATTCTTTGGCGGGACAAGTAAAAGGATTAAATCCTTTACCCAAGGCTAACGAAAAGAACGTTGATTATAACTTAGCAGCACTTTATGCTTTTATAGAAGTGGGTAAAGCACTTATTTTTTCAGAGGATAAGATGGAGGAATTTGAACTGGATTTTGCCAAAAAAATTAAGCAATTCAATGTCCCCAGAAGTGTAAATAAGGATTCAAAAGCCTATGGGTTAGTAGCTTCAGAAGCAATTTTGAAATGGGCGTCAAAAGATTTGTACAGCCAGACCCGTACCTTTCCAAAATATACCATTCGTGAGCAGGATCAATTTTGGAAACCTACTACTCCAGATTATATGGATGGAATTGAACCCCACTGGAAAGAAATTAGAACCCTTATTTTAGATTCATCAAATCAATTTAGCCCTAAACCTCCATTAGATTTTGATTTGAAAAAAGGGAGTCCCTTTCAAAAACAACTCTGGGAAGTGTTTGAAGTAACAAATAATCTAGACGAAAATCAAATAGATATTGCAAAATTTTGGGACTGTAATCCTTATGTGACACATCATAGAGGACATGCGATGTTTGCAACCAAAAAAATAACCCCTGGAGGACATTGGATTGGTATCACAGCTGTGGCAACGCGACAAGCT
>Ga0228609_1000321_pt1 | contig 24805 bp, 23 predicted proteins | sample 10DmetaG_FD_190068 | JGI IMG/M metagenome (GOLD analysis project Ga0228609, IMG submission 190068) | Seawater microbial communities from Monterey Bay, California, United States - 10D | ecosystem: Environmental > Aquatic > Marine > Coastal | place: USA: California | collected 2016-11-10 | reverse complement strand
ACGGGGGGAAATTTCCCGCTTTGGCTCATGCCAAATCAAGTAAATATTTTGTGTGTGAGTGAAAAATATAAAAATTACGCTCTAAAAGTTTCAAATTTCTTGGAAAATCACGAAATTCGCGCCCTCTTAGATGATCGAAATGAGACGATTGGCAAGAAGATTCGTGAGTCCGAAATCTCCAAAGTCCCCTACATGATTATCATAGGAGAGAAAGAAGAAGAAAATAATACCATTTCTATACGCAAGCACTCTGAAGGTGATTTAGGAAGCTTTACGGTAGAAAGTGTAGTAGATTTAATAAATACAGAAATAAAAAGCAGCCTAGCTAGCTTTGAAGTTTAATTTAAAAAAGAGAAGACATAGCAATACGTAGACGCAGAACGAACCGCCCAGGGAGGGTAATCAAAGAAAATCCACACCGTATTAATCTAAAAATTACGGCGCAAGAGATTCGATTAGTGGGTGACAATGTTGAAATAGGAGTATATTCTCTTCACAAAGCACTTGCCATAGCCGAATCTTTGGAATTGGATTTAGTTGAAATTTCGCCAAATGCCTCTCCGCCAGTCTGTAAGATTTTAGAATATAAAAAGTTTCTGTACGAACAAAAAAAGCGGGAAAAGGCCCTAAAAGCGAAAACAAGTAAGATTATTCTTAAAGAAATTCGTTTTGGTCCGCAAACCGACGAACACGATTATGAGTTTAAAAAGAAACATGCTGAAAAGTTTCTTAAAGAAGGAGCTAAATTAAAAGCATTTGTTTTTTTTAAAGGACGCTCAATTGTGTTTAAAGAGCAAGGTCAAATTCTTTTGTTACGTTTAGCACAAGATTTGGAAGAATTAGGAAAAGTAGAACAAATGCCAATATTGGAAGGGAAAAAGATGAGTATCTTGATTTCTCCCAAGAAAAAATAAAAAAAGGAATCGTCATGCCAAAAATGAAAACAAAATCAAGTGCTAAAAAGCGTTTTAAATTAACCGGTAGCGGTAAAATCAAGCGTAAGCATGCTTTCAAAAGTCACATCTTGACCAAAAAGTCTAAAAAGCGTAAGCTTGCATTGACTCACTCTGGTTTAGTACACGAAAGTGATGAGAAAAACATCAAACAACAACTAAGACTTAATTAAGTCAAACAAGGTTAAACGTTAATTATCAACCCGAAGAAAGGCTCTAAAAGTGTAGCAATACCGCCTCCTTCAAAAAACAACTAAAAAATGCCAAGATCAGTAAACTCAGTTGCCTCAAGAGCACGTAGAAAAAAAATCTTAAAACAAGCCAAAGGATTTTTTGGCCGTCGTAAAAATGTTTGGACCGTTGCAAAGAATGCAGTGGATAAAGCGATGTTGTATGCGTATCGTGACCGAAAGGTTAACAAGCGAAACTTCAGAGCTCTCTGGATTACTCGTATTAATGCCGGAGCTCGTATCAACGGAATGTCATACAGCCAATTCATGGGAAAAATCAAAGCTAATAATATTGAGCTCAACCGAAAGGTGCTCGCAGACCTTGCGATGAATCATCCCGATGCTTTTAAAGCAATTGCCGACAAGATAAAATAAATTCAAAACTACCTTCGGGTAGTTTTTTTTTGCACATGGAAAAGTACACGATTTATCACAACCCTAGATGTAGGAAATCGAGAGAAGCATTACAATTTCTCAAAGAAACAGATCATGAGGGTGAAGAAGTTCGTTATCTTGAAACTCCCTTTACAAAAGAACTACTTCAAAAGGTTTTGAATCAAATAGAACTTCAACCCAGTGCCATTCTCCGAAAAAATGAATCCGAATGGAAAAGTATTCCCAATCGGACTTCGTTAAATGAAGATGAAATTCTTAATTGTCTTGTTAAATATCCAAAATTAATTGAAAGACCTATTGTGATTATAGGTAATAAAGGAGTTCTTGCTCGCCCACTAGAGAATTTAATTTTATTTCTCAAAGGGAATTAAACCCTATCTTCTTCATCCTGTCAAAGTAGCATCACTTAAAAAATATGAAGAAATTATTCTTTCTGATGCTTCTGATGTGTTACTCAAATGCAGTAGTTGCTCAACGTCCCTCCAATAACGAAAAATTTTCCAAAATAAAAATTACAGGTAATGTTACTGATTCTGAAACCACAGAATCCTTAGAATATGCAACAATATCCTTAGTTAATAATCAATTTCCAGATCGAATTCAAGGGGGAATAACAGATATAAAGGGAAACTTTGAGATTGAAATTTTCCCTGGAAAATATGATATTACGATTGAATATATTGGTTTTGAAAGAATCATTCTTAAGGATCAAGTCATCAAAGAAACGACTCGTTTAGGAGATTTTAAACTAAACATCGATTCAGAATCCCTTGAGGAAGTCGAACTCGTGGGAGAACGAACTGAAGTTGAAATACGATTAGACAAAAGGGTCTACAATGTAGGAAAAGACATTACTGTTCGCGGTGGGAGTGTTACCGATGTTATGGATAACATCCCCTCCGTTTCAGTCGATGTTGAAGGAAATATTTCTTTGAGAGGAAATGACAATGTTCGTATTTTAATTAATGGAAAACCTTCTGGATTAGTTGGACTTTCAGGTTCTTCGGCTTTACGACAACTCCCTGCCGAATCAATCGAAAAAGTTGAAGTGGTAACTTCACCTTCTGCACGATATGAGGCTTCTGGAACTGCAGGTATTCTAAATATTATTCTTAAGAAAGAGGAACTAATTGGATTTAATGCAACTTTTATTGCAAATGCAGGACTTCCAAAAAACCTGGGCGGTACAGCAACTCTAAATTGGAGGACCAAAAAAGTAAATATTTTTACCACAAGCACCTATAGGGATCAAAAATCATTGGGTGGGGGATTGTTTAATAGCGAATACTTCAATGCAGATTTACCCAGTACATTTGCAAATGAAACTAGGGATTATGATCGAGTACGAAAAAACTATTTCATCAACCTAGGAGTAGAATATTATATTAATGATAATACCTCTTTTACCCTCAGTGGTTTTGTTCGCGACAGCAACAATACAAGTGATGCCAATACAGAGATTAATGACGTCAATGCAAATAGAGACATCCTTTCTACGGTAGGACGCTTACAAGAGGAGGCAGAAAAAGACAACTCAAGTCAACTTACTGCTAATTTTACTAAAAAATTTAATGAAGAGGGGCATGAGTTGGTTGCTGAAATCCAATTGCAAAAAAGCTCAGAAGATGAATTCGCTGACATCACCAATACCGATTCACCAAATGAAACCGTTGGAACTTTAGAGTCCCAAACAAGAAATTTATTTCAATTGGATTATGTATGGCCAATGGATAAAAACACTCAGTTTGAATTTGGGTATCGGGGCGATTTCAGTTCGCAAGAAAATGATTATGAAGTTGCACTATTGGAAAACAGCCAATTCGTCCGTGACACAGACCTCTCAAACGTATTACTTTTTGAACAAAATGTAAATGCGCTGTACACCCAGTTTGGTAAAAAGATCAACAAATTTTCCTACCTCTTAGGCTTAAGAATGGAAAATACGCATATTGTAATTGATCAAAAAACAACAAATGATTTTAAAGAAAAAAAGTACACAAACTTTTTTCCAACCCTAAACCTATCTTATGAATTTAATGAAGAGGAGAATATTACATTAGGATTCAGCAGAAGAATAAGACGTCCCAGAAGTTGGTCTTTAAACCCCTTCCCTTCAAGGTCGAGTGTTACCTTTTTCAGACAGGGAAATCCCGATCTTGACCCCTCCTATTCCAGTACTTTTGATTTTGGATATTTAAAACGTTGGGAAAAATTCACATTCAATGGGTCAGCTTACTACCAAAAAACAACACAGGTGATTACCCGTATAACAGAAGCCACAGGGGATTTAATCAAAGTAAGTGAAGATCCACTAATCGAAATTCCCTCCCTTAGAGCAACATCGATTAATCTGGCTGAAAATAACCGTATTGGAACAGAATTCACTTTGACATATACCCCTTCTAAAAAAATACGCCTGAGTGGAAACTTCAATGTTTTTAATTCTGAAACCCTCGGAAGCTATAACAATCAAGTATTTGATGCTGAAATCATAAGTTGGTTTGCGAGAATCAATGGAAACATTCGTTTACCCAAAGGGTGGACCGCTCAATTGAGAGGTTTTTACAGAGGACCCAATGCTACGGCGCAAAATAGATCCAAAGGCTTTTTTGTATTGTCTGGAGCTGTAAATAAAAACATATTCAATAAAAAAGGAACACTCTCCTTCAATGCGAGTGACCTCCTAAATTCAAGACGATATAAAAATACAACAACAACAGAAAGCTTTATTAATTACAGTGAGTTTCAATGGAGACGTCCCTCATACGTTATGACGTTCACCTACAAAATTAATGAACGTAAAAACGATCGTCGTAGAAGAAACCAAAACTATGGTGGAAACGGAGGTGGAGATGAATTTGGTTTCTAACCAAAAAAAAGGCTTTTAGCCCCTTTTTTTATTTTCTTTTCTCAATCTTCTGTTTGTTCTTTCCATATTTTAAATGTTCCATAATCGCTCCTACCAACCAGTAAGGAATGACGAAAGTTAACAAGAAAATCATCAACCAAAATCCAATGGTTAAGATGGAAAGAAAAGCAAGAAAACCTAAGTATTGGTCAAATTCAAACATAATTTCTGTTTTGAGATACAAAAATACATATTTTTTTGAATGACATCACCCCCGTTCAATAAATTTCATCGAGCTTATTCACAAAATAATTGAAACTTATAAAAACGATTTCTACTAAATCGAGTATTTTTACAATTCAAAATAGAATCCATGGAATACCGTATCGAAAAAGACACTATCGGAGAAGTAAAAGTACCTAAGCATGTATATTGGGGACCACAAACAGAACGCTCTAGAAGTAATTTTAAAATTGGGGCTCCAGCCTCGATGCCCATTGAAATTATCCATGGCTTTGCCTTTTTGAAGAAAGCTGCTGCTTACACGAACCACGATTTAGGTGTGCTTAGCGTAGAGAAAAGAGATCAAATTGCACAAGTATGTGATGAGATTCTTACTGGTGCACTCTCAGATCAATTTCCATTAGTCATTTGGCAAACGGGATCGGGTACGCAAAGTAATATGAATGTCAATGAAGTAATTGCCAACCGAGCCCATGTTTTGGCGGGAAATACACTTGGAGATGGAGGTAAAACCTTAGCTCCAAATGACGATGTCAATAAATCCCAATCTTCAAATGACACCTTCCCTACGGGTATGCATATTGCGGTCTATAAAAAAATTGCTGAAACCACACTTCCAGGAATTACACAGTTACGTGATACCCTAGATCAAAAGGCAAAAAACTTTCAATCCGTAGTAAAAATAGGTCGTACCCATTTAATGGATGCCACTCCCCTAACCTTAGGTCAGGAGTTTTCAGGCTATGTTTCCCAATTAGACCACGGGATCAAAGCCTTAAAAAACACACTAGAACATTTGTCTGAAATGGCTTTGGGGGGCACTGCGGTTGGAACCGGTATTAATACTCCAAAAGGATATTCCGAAAAAGTAGCTCAGTATATCGCTGAATTCACAGGACTTCCTTTTATTACAGCCCCTAATAAATTTGAAGCGCTAGCCGCACACGATGCTATTGTTGAAACGCATGGTGCCTTGAAACAATTGGCGGTTTCTCTCAACAAAATTGCAAATGATATTCGAATGATGGCTTCAGGACCTAGATCTGGAATCGGTGAACTCATAATTCCCGCCAATGAACCCGGAAGTTCTATAATGCCTGGAAAAGTAAATCCAACACAATGTGAAGCCCTAACCATGGTTTGCGCACAAGTAATGGGAAATGATGTTGCAATAACCGTAGCCGGAACTCAAGGACATTATGAACTCAATGTATTCAAACCTGTCATGGCAGCAAATTGTTTACAATCTGCTCAATTAATAGGGGACGCCTGTGTGAGTTTTACTGAAAATTGTGCCCAAGGAATTGAACCTAATCACAAACGTATTGATGAGCTGGTTCAAAATTCCTTAATGTTAGTTACTGCTTTAAATACGAAAATAGGGTACTATAAAGCTGCTGAAATTGCAAATAAAGCGCATAAAGAAGGAACAACTCTTAAAGAAGCAAGTATGGCTCTAGGTTATTTAACTTCTGAAGAATTTGACGCTTGGGTGCGTCCAAATGAAATGACAGGGAATGAGTGATGCATTACAATTTATTCCTTTTGAATCTCAGTATTCAAATGAATTTAAAACACTTAATATAGAATGGTTGGAAACTTTTTTTGTTGTAGAACCTTATGACGAATTAGTACTGACCAACCCAGTAGAAGAGATTATTCAGCCCGGAGGTTTTATTTTTATGGTAGCCCTAAAGGGAAAAACCATTGGCACTTTTGCCTTCCTTAAGAAAGGAAATGGTGTTTTTGAATTCAGTAAAATGGCCATTACTCCCAAAGAGCGTGGAAAAGGCTACGGAAATAAAATCGTTCAATTTGTTATTCGTTTCGCAGAACAGCACCATTGGGACAAACTGATCTTATACTCTAGTACTATTCTAGAAAATTCCATTCATTTGTATCGTAAATATGGATTTATTGAAGTCCCTGTTGATCCCGATATTAAATATGCACGAGGAAATATTAAAATGGAGTTAGACTTAAAATAAGTCAACAATCAAGTAGTGTTTCCACTTTCTTTTTAAAAACACTATATTGGTCAAGTGAAATCTAAATTCACTTCCATGGCTGCTTTAATTATTGCAGGGGAAGCTATTTTTTTATTGCCTTTTATAGTGATGCGTGTATTCAAACCGATTATACGTGATGTCTTTAGGATTTCTGACTTAGAAATTGGAGAAGCTCAAGCGCTTTACGGACTTACTGCCCTACTCTCTTATTTTTTTGGAGGCTTTATCGCTGATAAATGGGAGGCAAGAAAGTTATTATCCGTCTCATTACTTCTTACTAGTATAGGAGGCATAGTAATGGTCTCAATACCCTCAGTTGCTACCTTTAAAATACTGTATGCACTCTGGGGGGTGTCTACCATCTTTTTGTTTTGGTCTGCCTTAATCAAAGCTACTAGGCAATGGGGAAATCAAAACAATCAAGGTTTATCCTTCGGTTTACTTGATGGAGGTAGAGGGCTATTTGCTGCCTGCATTGCTCTAACAGGAGCTGCCTTATTGAGTTATTTTTTTCCAGAAGAAGTTATTGAGATCACCTATTCAGACAAAAAAAAGACACTTCAATACATCCTGATTACTATCACTTCTACTGTATTTCTCATAGGTGCTTTTGTTTGGTTTACGCTTTCTAAACCAATTGAAGATCCAAAAAACAAAAGCAGCTCATTTAACTACAAACAAGCATTTGCCTTATTGAAAAAACCAAAAATAATCTTTTATTCCTTGTTGATTTTATCAGCCTATAGTGGGTATAAACTCACGGGAGTTTTTGGGATTTACGCAAAAGATGTTTGGGGCTTTAGTATTGAAAACGCTACCTATTTTGCAGTTTTAATTCAGTTTACACGCCCGATCACTGTAGTTCTTATCGGTTGGATTGGGGATCGATTTACCCCTTCAAAAGTAATAATACCTTGCTTTATAAGTATGGCAATTGCTTCCTTTTTAATTGGATTCGGGGGCTTAGAAAAAAATTATTTAATAATTTCTTTTTGCCTTTTTATTTTAATAGCCTTGGGAACCTATTCCTTAAGAGGTCTGTACTTTGCTCTTTTAGAAGAAATAAAAACACCCATTCAACTTACGGGAACCTTGGTTGGTATCATTTCTATCATTGGCTTCACTCCCGATATCTTTATGTCACTCTTTACAGGATACATATTAGGAAAAAACCCAACTGTCATTGAATACCAACAATTGTTTTCATTCTTCACCTTATTCCCTCTTTTGGGATTGATTGCCGCAATGGGCTTTAGAAAAAGTTCGCTTCAATGGGAATAAGAACAAGTCCCAGACTAAAATGAGATTGTATTAGTTTCGAGTTAACTTGCGATATTGAATACGTTTTGGCATCAAATCTTGACCTAAACGTTTCTTTTTGTTTTCCTCATAATCAGAATAGGACCCTTCAAAGAAGTATACTTGAGAATCTCCCTCAAATGCCAATATATGAGTACAAATTCGATCTAAGAACCAACGGTCGTGCGAAATGACTACGGCACAACCTGCAAAGTTCTCAAGTCCTTCCTCTAAAGCACGAAGAGTGTTAACATCCAAATCATTTGTAGGTTCATCTAATAGGAGAACATTCCCCTCTTCTTTTAAGGTCATTGCCAAATGCAATCGATTTCGTTCACCTCCAGAAAGTGCAGAAACTTTTTTATTTTGTTCGCTACCACTAAAATTAAAACGACTTAAAAAAGCTCTGGAGTTAACCTGGCGACCTCCCAACATGATCAATTCTTGTTCGTCACTGAAATTTTGCCATATACTTTTTTCAGGATTAATATTGGAATGAGACTGATCTACATAAGCTAATTTTACAGTCTCCCCTACTTTAAAACTTCCGCCATCTGCAGACTGTTCTCCCATGATCATCCTAAAAACTGTTGACTTTCCAGCTCCATTGGGTCCAATGACTCCAACGATACCTGCTTGGGGTAAAGTAAAATTCAAATCATCATAAAGTAATTTATCTCCAAAAGACTTTGCAACATGAGAAGCCTAGATTACGTTGGTTCCCAAACGAGGACCGTTGGGAATAAAAATCTCTAATTTTTCATCGACTTGTTTCTGATCTTGACTCATCAACTTGTCGTAATTCGATAAACGTGCTTTTTGCTTGGATTGGCGTCCTTTTGGAGCCATCCGAACCCATTCTAATTCCCGTTCTAATGTTTTCTGTCTCTTGGATGCCTGCTTTTGCTCTTGGGCTAGACGTTTGGATTTTTGATCCAACCAGGAAGAGTAATTTCCTTTCCAGGGAATCCCTTCACCCCGATCCAATTCTAATATCCAACCCGCTACATTATCTAAAAAATAACGGTCGTGAGTTACAGCAATGACGGTACCTTGGTATTGTGCTAAATGATGTTCTAACCAATGAACAGATTCTGCATCTAAATGGTTGGTAGGTTCATCCAACAATAAAACATCGGGTTTTTGCAATAACAACCTACACAAAGCTACACGTCTGCGTTCTCCTCCTGAAAGAACACTGATTTTTTGATCCCCAGGGGGAGTACGAAGTGCATCCATTGCAATCTCCAATTGCGTATCCAATTCCCACGCATTGGCGGCATCAATTTCATCCTGTAAAATCGCTTGACGATCCATAAGTTTCTGCATTTTATCTGCATTCTCATAGACTTCAGGCAAACCAAATTGATCGTTAATACTATTGTATTCTTCCAATATTGCAACGGTAGCCGCAGCGCCTTCTTTGACTATCTCTAAAACCGTTTTATCCTCATCCATTTGAGGTTCTTGCTCCAAATAACCCACGGAATAATCTTGAGAAAAAACAACATCGCCCTGAAAACTCTTATCTAAACCCGCTATAATTTTAAGTAAAGTCGATTTTCCGGAACCATTGAGTCCTAAAATCCCAATTTTAGCCCCATAAAAAAAACTGAGGTAAATGTTTTTTAAAACGGGCTGATTTGCATTGGTGTAAGTTTTACTTACCCCTGTCATTGAAAAAATGACTTTCTTATCGTCTGACATAACTATATACGGCCTCTCAGGGCGTTAAAAGCCCATGCTAAGGCATAAAATCCAATTCCAGCAATTGAAAATCCAATAGCATATTCTGGATATTTCAACACTCCTATTAAGATTAGTGCACTACCAAGAATGGCCATTATTAGTGCAACATATCCCATTATTTTATTCTTGTTTAAGCTCATTTGATTTTTTCTGAATAAGCAAATATCGAACAAAAATTTAAAATGTTACCTATAGATTTTTAGTACTTTCGTAACTCATACAGAAAGAATATGAATCTGGAAGACGAAATTAACAAAGATGCATTGAAAATGGCTTGGGCCGAACTTCAAGAACGAATTCGTAGAATAAAATTGGGGGGTGGAAAAACGCGTTTAAAAAAGTTAAACGAGCAAGGGAAGCTTTCAGCACGAGAACGAATCAATCTTTTAGTTGACAAGCCCAATGAGGTTTTTGAGGTAGGCGTTTTGGCTGCTGAAAGAATGTACGAAGAGCATGGCGGATGTCCTTCTGCGGGTGTAGTAGTTGTAATTGCACATGTAGCAAAAAAAAGATGTGTTATTGTTGCTAACGATGCTACAGTAAAAGCAGGGGCATGGTTTCCTATGACAGCAAAAAAGAATTTACGTGCACAAGAAATCGCCATGGAGAATAAGATTCCCATCATCTATTTGGTAGATAGCGCAGGAATCTTTCTACCCCTACAGGATCAAATTTTCGCTGATAAAGATGATTTTGGACGCATTTTTAGAAACAATGCCAAAATGAGTAGTATGGGCATTATTCAAATTGCTGCAATTATGGGAAGTTGTGTTGCAGGGGGTGCATATTTACCCATCATGTCGGATGAGGCAATTATTGTTGAAAAAACAGGAAGTATTTTTCTTGCGGGAAGTTACTTGGTCAAAGCTGCTATAGGCGAAAATATAGATAACGAATCTCTGGGAGGTGCGGATACCCACAGCGGAATTAGCGGAGTAACTGACTATAAAGTTAAAGACGATCAAGCAGCACTCAAAAAAATCAAAAGCTTGATGGAAAAAACCGGAAGCCAACCCAATGCTGGTTTTCAGCGTTCAGAGGTGAAAAAGCCCAAATTTGATTCTCTTTCGCTTTACAATGTACTTCCTAAATCCAGATCACAACCGTATGATACCTTCGATATTCTAGAACGTATTGTAGATGATGGTTCGATGGATGAATATAAGAAAGAATATGGTCAAACCCTGATTACCACCTATGCCAAAATTGAAGGCTGGTCAGTAGGAATAATTGCTAACCAACGTAAAGTGGTAAAAAGTAAAACAGGTGAAATGCAATTTGGCGGTGTTATTTACGGAGATGCTGCAGCAAAAGCCACACGATTTATAGCAAATTGTAACCAGAGAAATATTCCTCTTGTTTTCCTTCAAGATGTTACTGGTTTCATGGTAGGAAGTAAAGCTGAACATGGAGGAATTATAAAAGATGGAGCAAAAATGGTGAATGCGGTTGCAAATTCTGTCGTTCCTAAATTCACTATCGTAACTGGAAACTCATTTGGGGCTGGAAATTATGCCATGTGTGGAAAAGCCTATGACCCTCGTTTGATGTTAGCCTGGCCAACAGCCAAACTTGCTGTAATGGGTGGATCACAAGCAGCCAATGTATTATTGCAAATTGAAAAAGCTTCAGCCAAAAAATCAGGTACACCTATTGACGAAGTGAAAGAAAAAAAATTACGAGAGAAAATTCTAAAACGCTATGAAGAAAAAACAGATATCCTTCACGCTGCGTCTCAATTATGGATTGATGCAGTCATTCAACCCCAAGAAACACGTTCTTGGATCAGTATGGGTATAGACATCGCCAATCACGCTCCTAATGAAGAAAAATTCAATATGGGAATTTTACAAGTCTAAAATACGTAAAGGCTTTTGAGCTAATGTTTTTTCACGCTTTATTTTTCCACTATGAGTAAGAACAAATTCAGGATAGAAAATAATTGCTTTGGGGATTTCATAAGGAGTTAGTGTATCTGCCTCCTTTATTTTTTTTATCAAATTAGCACTGTCTAAATCATTGTTCTCAACTAAAACTAAAACTACTTTTTGTCCCAAAACAGTATCGGGTAAGCTAGTAATGAAGTAGTGCAGTGATAAAATCTCAGAGAGTTTGCGTTCAATTTGTTCTGGATGTAATTTCACTCCCCCTGAGTTGATGACATAATCTACTCTTCCTATTAAACGAAATCGGTTTTCATCAAGCATTTCAACCTCATCATTGGTGATCAAATTTGTCACATCCAACTGAGGAGAATTAACCACCAGACATTTTCTGTTATCCTGGGAAATAGATACATGAGAAAGACAGGTGAATTCTGAGTGAGGATCTTGCATGGAACGAACAGCAATATGAGACAGTGTTTCCGTCATTCCATAAGTTTCGAAAGCATTGACCTTACGCTTGATTAACTCATTTTGTAAAGCAACAGAAACATAAGCTCCCCCTACAATTAAGGTTTTAACTTGGTTTAAATTCGATAAAGAATGAAAGGCTTGCATGGGTGTCATTGCGACAAAATCATAGACTTTCTCATTTTTATGAAAAGGATTCTTAGAGGGAGAAACTAAGTCTAAAGAAAAACCCAAAATCATGGCTCGAATTAGCATCATTTTTCCTGCAATAAAATTAGCAGGAAGGCAATGTAAAGCTTTATCTCCCACAGTTACATCAAAAAAATCTCCGGTAGCAATGGCGCTATTGACTAAGGCTTGTTTTTTATACAACATTCTCTTGGGTGAAGCCGTTGTGCCTGAAGTTTCTATAGATATAGAGTCAGATTGATCCAACCAGTCCATCAAAAAATCTCCCATAAAACGCTCAAAAAAATCCCCTTCTTTTATAAAACTATAAGCGACTTCTTTTAATCCCTCATGGTTATAATAAAAACCATTGAGTAAAAAACGATTGTGAATTTTTGTATAATGAGGTGTTTGCATGTTTAAATTTTTGAAGTTAGTTTGGATTTCCATTGTGTCCATCCATATTTTTTACTTACAAGAAACAGAAAAGTGGGATAGAGTACAACAAAGGATAAAACCAACTCAAAGCCCAAAGAAGGTTCAGAAATATCAATTAAAATAGACTCTGTTTGAAAGGCTGTCCAGGAAGAAGTAACCAATAAAGCGGTAAACAAATTATTGGCGGCATGGAATCCCAGAGCCAATTCGATCCCATCATCCATTAACGTTAATATTCCTAAAAAAAGACCTGTTCCGATATAATAAACTAAGATGCCATACCCTAGTTTTTCAACCTCTGGATTGAATAAATGAAGGCAACCAAAAATGATCGAAGTCATTACCAAGGGTACCCAACGGTTTTTGAAAATCCCAGCAAAACCCTGCATCAAATAACCCCTGAAAATATATTCCTCTAAGCTCGTTTGAATAGGAATTAAGGCAATTGCAATGATAAAAAGTATTGCAAAGGATTGAATATTAAAATTCCATTCATAGGAATCGGGTGAAATAAAGTAATCGCTGATGATCAAAAGCACACTAGCAGAACCCCACAGTAAAAAAGCATAAAACACTCGAGACCAGTCCATTTTTGGTCGGCTTGTGGTGACACTCAACAAAGTCCGCTCATTAAGTTTTTTGATGACGAGCCAAAATCCTAAAAATCCTACAGCAAAGGGAATTAACAACAAAAATAATTGAAGGTTTTTATCTAAATACCGCAGCATCTCCATCGGGTCTGAACTCGAAGTAACGGGACCCGCTTCAATGACCGCATAGGTTAGTGGTAATTGACCAATAACACTAAAAATAATAATGACAAAAGAACCGAGAAGGTACTTCCAAAAAGGATTCTTACTGAAGTCAACTTGTTCTAAAAACATAGTCTAAAAAATTTCTTTCCAAGGTATAGAATTATCATTCCACAAACAACCCTTTTTGATAACCAAAGAGGAATCAATATTGTTTACAAATAAGGAGCCCGTTCCTAAGCCTTGAGGAAGTGTTAAATTTTGATTATACGTCCATTGCGCAATGGCATTCAGTCCAATATTACTCTCCAATGCACTCGTTACCCACCAATCAACATCATGTTGTTGAGCCAAGTTGATCCATTGCTGAGTGTTAGAAAAACCTCCTAATAAACTAGGCTTAAAAATGACGTATTGGGGTTGGATTTGAGATAGCAATTTCGATTGAGTTTCTGAATCAAAAACGCCAATTAACTCCTCATCCAAGGCAATAGGAATTGGACTTTTTTGACACAAAGATGACATTAATTCCCATTGATTTACTGCAATAGGTTGCTCAATAGAATGAATTTGAAAAGCGCTTAATTGATTTAGTTTATTTAAGGCATCCTCAGGTGCAAAAGCCCCATTGGCATCTACTCTAATCGTAATTGTATTTTCATCATATCGGCTTCTGAGTTGGGATATTAAGCGTAATTCTTCATCAAAATCAATAGCCCCAATTTTTATTTTAATACAATCAAAATCACGCGCTAACAGGCTATCAATTTGTTCTTTCATAAAATCAAAAGAGCCCATCCACACCAAACCATTGATGGGAATAGCCTTTTTCCCTTCCGAGAAAAGTGAGGGAAATAATTCATAGGGGTTTGAAGCTTTTAAGGATAAAAGTGCTGTCTCATAACCTATTTTAATCGCTGGCCATTGCGTTAAATCCATGAGAGGCTGACCTCTGTTTATTTGGACACAAAATTCTTTAAGGGTATCCTCAAAATCCGGACGATCATCATGACTTAATCCCCTCAAGATACTACATTCTCCAATCCCTCGTTTCCCGTGATCTGTCAAAATTAGAAACCAACTGTCCTTGGTCGTTAATATTCCCCTTGAAGTACCACTAGGATGCTTAAACGTTAAGGTGTGCTTGACAAATTTAGCCTGCATCATCCGATAAAAAGTGTGATAAAAATGAGTAAAGACAATAGAAAAGTAGAGAGCGCTACCTTTTTTAATTCGGGATCTAACTGTTTAGGATCTGAATTTTTTATTACTATTCTTAAATGAAAAATCAAGGGAATCAAGGCGATAAATGGAATCCAAAACAAAGTATACGATTCCAAAAGAAAAACTCTTCCTATCAATAATATGGCTATACCCATTAAAATAAGATGGTATCGTTTCGCACCTTTTGAACCCAAGATTACTACCAAAGTTCTCTTTCCCACCGCAGCGTCATTTGCACGATCTCTCATGTTGTTTAAATTTAAAACACACACAGAAAAAAGTCCAATAGCCAGCGCCAAAAGAAAAACAGGCAGAGAGAGTGTTTTTAATTGAACAAAATAAGATCCTAAGACACTGACTCCACCAAAAAAAAGTAAGACAAAAAGATCACCCATGCCACGGTAGCCGTAGGCTTTATCTCCTATTGTATAGGATATAGCAGCCCAAACACTAAAAATACTTAATGCAAAAAACACAACTATGTAGATCCAAGATTGACTTCCAAATGCTAAAAAAATTAGGGTACACGCTAAAACAAGAGCTATTGCCGACATCACAATGATCCCGTTTTTCAATACTTCTTTGCTTAAAAGACCTTGCTGAAGAACTCGTTTGGGTCCAATCCTATTTTCATTATCCGTTCCTTTCACCCCATCTCCATAGTCATTTGCAAAATTGGAAATGATTTGAAAAGAAATTGCTGTTAACAGCATTAACACAAACAAAATCCACGAAAAGCTGGGCTGATTTAAGCACAGTGCATTACCTACCAAAATTCCAGAGATGGATAAGGGAAGTGTTCTTAAGCGAGCTGCACTTAACCAAACTTTAATTTGTTGCATAATCTAATTAAGGGAATTTGGGATATTTTTTGAAATTAGGTGCCCGCTTTTCTAAAAAGGCTTTTTTTCCTTCTTGCGCTTCCTCCATCAAATAATACATTAAGGTAGCATCTCCTGCTAACTGCATTAGTCCGTGTTGTCCATCTAATTCTGCGTTTAGTGATCGTTTGATCATTCGCAATGCCAAAGGACTTCTTTGTTGCATAATGCCACACCATTCCATTACGGTATCTTCTAATTGATCTAGCGGAACGACTTTATTGACCATGCCCATTTCAAAGGCTTCCTGTGCAGAATACTGCTGACATAAAAACCAAATTTCACGCGCTTTCTTTTGTCCTACATGGCGAGCCAAGTAAGAAGATCCAAAGCCTCCGTCAAAACTTCCAACCTTAGGACCCGTTTGACCAAAAATTGCATTGTCACTCGCTATGGTTAAATCGCAGACTACATGTAAAACATGACCGCCACCAATGGCGTAACCATTTACCATCGCAATTACAGGTTTAGGCAATTCTCTGATGCGTTTATGTAGATCCAATACATTCAAACGAGGCACACCATCTTCACCAACATAGCCGCCTACTCCTTTGACGTTTTGGTCCCCCCCGCTACAAAAAGCTTTATCTCCAATACCCGTAAAAACAACGACATCAATATCATTATCTTCTCGACATACTTCGATAGCTTCAAGCATTTGAATATTGGTCTCTGGACGAAAAGCATTATACACTTCGGGTCTATTTATCGTAATTTTTGCAACCCCATCACAAAATTCAAAAAGAATATCGCTGTAAGTTGCTAAAGATTTCCATGTTCTCATGTTCATTTCTTTTTTAGGTAAATATACTATTTGATGCCATTGCTTTAAAATAATCCAATAAAACCTTATCGTTTGCTTTTCTTGGAGTTTGTATCTCTAATATTCTTGGACCGTCTTTAGCTTTAAAAAAACGAGACAATTTTCGATTTAACTGCCATTGTGAGGATACCTTTTGGTATTTAAACCCAAACGTTTTTGCTACATATTTAGCCTCCCGTTTATGTATCGTTTCAAAATAACGATCATAGGAAGGGCTGTCCTTTTCGCCGGGTAAAATTCTAAAAATACCTCCTCCTTGATTGTTAATTAAAATTACTTTAAAATTCATGGGAATGTAATCATTCCATAATCCATTAACATCATAAAAAAAACTGAGATCCCCAGTGATTAAAATAGTTGGTTTATTACTTAATTGTGCTGCACCTACAGCTGTGGCTGTACTACCGTCAATTCCACTCGTACCTCGATTACAGAAAAATGTGGTCGTTTCAGGCCAATCCATGAGTTGCACATACCGAATGGAGGAACTATTGGCTATTTGTAAATGCATTCCATTAGGCAGCAGGTTTGCTATTCGATGAAATACATATAAATCTGAAAAAGGAAGTTTTTTTAAATATGATTTTCCATACGCTTTAAAATTTTCAAATAAAGAAAAAACCGAGTGGTGATAATCATTTTCTAAGAATTCAACACCCTTGCTATATAATTTACTAATAAAAGAGTTTGGACTTTGAATAAAATGCTGATCCAGTCGATAATATGTATTGTAAGCCTTTTTCTCATTTACATGCCAATGATGCTTTGGAGCATGAATTCTCAAAAAAGATTTTATCTTTTTTGAAATAACCATTCCGCCAAAAGTTAGCAGAATTTCAGGACCTATGCTTTCTTTATCATTTATATCTGATAACTCCAAAGAAGCCATCAGAGTATCGATGGAATGAATGGCTTTTGAATGCCAGACATTAGAAGTAGTTTCGGTAAAAACTATAACTGAAGGATCATTACATAGCAGTGAGATGTATTCTCTTTCGATTGAATCTGGAGGTAAAACGCCCATGATCACCCATTTTTTTTTGGATTCATTCCAATGTTTTTTAATCCTTTCCAAGTCTGATGAAATGAGTGTAACCTCAGCGTCTTTATGGGCTAGTTCTTCAAAAGGGATTACTTCCTCAGTCATTCCGTACAAAGGTTCTTCCAATGGAATGTTTAAATGAACAGGCCCCTTTCTCTTTATTGAAAGACCTAAAACTCTAGAAATTTCATGGGTATTATGAGTTTGAACAGCAGCCTGCGTTCTACTAATCATTGCTTGATCTGCATCGAAAGGAATCAGTTTTTGCATGGGATTTTGCAACAGAGTTTGAGTCGCATGACTTACATCCGGTTTCAAAATCGCAGCAGCCTCAAGATGCGGTTCAAAAACTCCCGTTTGTCTAATGGTTTGTCCATCACCGATATCAATCCTGTGTGGCATACGGTCTGCAGATAAAATAATTAAGGGAATATCACTATAATACGCCTCAGCTATTGCGGGGTAAAAATTTAATAAGGCTGAACCCGATGTACATACCAATGCAACCGGTTGACTTGATTGTTGCGCCATACCCAAAGCAAAAAAAGCAGCCGCTCTTTCATCCACAACACTGAAGGTTTTAAAAAAGGAATTAGAGACAAATCCATTGGTTAGGGGAGCATTTCTGGAGCCTGCACAAATAACAACCCGCTCGATTTTATAGTGTGCGCAGAGGCGAACAACGGTTTGGGCAAGGGGAATCGAAGGGTATTTATTCATTCAGCAAAATCTACTTCATTTACAACAAAAGTACAAAACCAAAGGCACTTCAGAAAACACAAAAACGAGTTTATACTATTTGTGCTAAAGTTTCTGCTTTTCTTTGAGTTTCCAACCACTCTTGCTCTGAGTCACTTGACGAAGTGATACCTGCACCTACATACAATCGAATCCTATCTGGTTTCCACGCTGCACATCTGAGATTGACGAAAAGACTTGTTTTTTTGGTAGTTATTGGTCCCAAAAAACCTGTGTAAAACGAACGATTATACCCCTCATTACTTAGAATGAAGTTTTTAGCTTCTTTTTTGGGAACTCCACCTACAGCTGGTGTTGGGTGCAATACCTCAGTCAAATTTTTTAAACTTGTTTTTAATTTTGGCAAGGAGAAATGAGTACAAAGATGAACCAGATTTCCCGCTCTTTTGTGTGTTGGTTCGCTGTATTCAATTTCATCTTCATTAAAGACCGTTTTCAAATCCAAAATAACTTGTTGTGTAACCAGCCCTTGTTCCTCCTTCTCTTTTTTTGACCATAGGGGCAACTTACTCGGATTGTAAACTTGGGTTCCTGCCAATGCCATGGTATGTGTTTTTAATGGCGTGACTTCTACAAACTGTTCTGGAGTTGCACCAAGCCAACTACCTACAAGAGGATGATGCCACAAATAGGTCAGAGCATTGGTGTACTTATTTTCTAGAGCTAAGAAAATTTTTTGCGGTTTTTTTTCTGAATGCAAATCAAGAAAACGGGAAAGAACAACCTTTTCTAGCTTGCCCTGTGCAATTTCTTCTTTTGCTGTTTGCACCAGCTTCAAAAACTCTTGTTTACTTTGCTCGCTATCTGGAAAAACAATTGGTTTGGTATTAAAAAGTTGTGTGCTCGGTTTTGTAAAATGCTCTGTCTTTGAATCAGGTATAAAGGGACAATCTTCTGAATTTACAAAAGGGGTCATTACAAACCCAGATTCAGTAAAGTCTGAAGTGGTATGAAGCAGGTTATCATCTTGAAAAAAAACACTCACTTTTTGAGATTCAGGCAATCGAAATACAACAAAGGGCAACTGGTTTTCCCATAAGGCTTCAAGTCGCTTTTCAAGTGCTGTGGATCGCATATTTATTGTGGGCGTGAATAGGTTGTTAGTTTACAAAAGGATATCAATTGTTGCTCCTCATCGGTGACTTTTATTTCCCACAATTGTATCGTTCTTCCTTTATGAATCACTTTTGCATTGGCATATACATAGCCTGAAGAAACACTTTTAACATGATTGGCAGTAATTTCTATTCCGCGTACACTAATATTAGGGTCACTATTGAGTATGAAAACTGCTGCACTTCCTACACTTTCTGCCAGAGCCGCTGTTGCTCCCCCATGTAAAACTCCGTCGGGTTGATGTACTTTTTTGGTAACAGGCATCCTTGCAATTAAAAAATCCTCTCCTACATCTATAAAATCAATTTCTAAAGTTTCCATGAGCGTGTCTTTGCAGATTGCATTGCTCATTTCCAAAATCTTATTTTTATCCATCATTCCCTTTTTTGCTAAAATAAGAAAACCTTCTGTGACTATTCACAGAAGGTTTCTTTTTACATTTAAAGTTTAATCTTATTTAACCTCTTCAAAGTCAACATCTTGGACGTCATCTCCGCCAGAAGCTGCATCAGGACTTGGTGCTTCACCTTGTGGTTGTGCTGTGTCCCCTCCGGCCTCGGCTTGGGCTTTATACATCTCTTCAGAAGCATTTTTCCAGGCTTCATTAATGGTCTCTAAAGCTTTATCTATTGCCTCTAAATCTTTTGCAGCATGTGCTGTTTTCAATTCTTCAAAAGCGGCTTCAATCGGTGCTTTTTTATCTTCAGAGAGTTTATCTCCAAATTCCTTCAACTGCTTTTCCGTTTGGAAAATCATTTGATCTGCACTATTTAATTTATCAACTTCTTCTTTCGCTTTTTTATCAGCGTCTGCATTGGCTTCTGCTTCCTTTCGCATTTTCTCAATTTCTTCCTCAGTTAATCCAGAAGAAGCTTCGATACGAATGTCTTGCGATTTTCCAGTTGCTTTGTCTTGTGCGCTTACTTTGATGATTCCGTTGGCATCAATATCAAAAGTGACTTCAATTTGAGGGGTTCCACGTTGTGCGGGTGGAAGTCCGTCTAAATGAAAACGACCAATCGTATTGTTATCCCCAGCCATGGAACGCTCCCCTTGCAATACATGAATTTCAACAGAAGGCTGATTGTCTGCCGCTGTAGAAAAGACTTGTGACTTTTTCGTTGGGATCGTCGTGTTAGACTCAATCAATTTTGTCATTACTCCTCCCATCGTTTCAATACCTAATGAAAGAGGGGTAACATCTAATAAAAGAACGTCCTTAACATCTCCTGTCAATACTCCTCCTTGAATGGCAGCTCCTACAGCTACAACCTCATCCGGATTGACTCCTTTGGATGGTTTTTTACCAAAGAATTTCTCCGCTTCTTCCTGAATGATAGGAATACGTGTTGATCCTCCTACCAATATAATTTCATCAATTTCTGAAGTAGAAAGTCCTGCATCATCTAAAGCCTTTTTAACAGGAGTCATTGAACGCTTAACTAAATCATCTGCTAATTGCTCAAAGCTTGCACGGGTTAATGAAGTAACCAAGTGTTTAGGTCCTGAGTCGGTTGCTGTAACGTAAGGCAAGTTGATCTCAGTTTGTGTAGAAGAAGATAATTCAATTTTCGCTTTTTCTGCAGCTTCTTTCAAACGCTGTAACGCCATCGGGTCTTTACGTAAATCAATAGACTCATCTTTCAAGAATTTTTCTGCTAAAAAGTCAATGATTACTTGATCAAAATCATCTCCACCTAGGTGGGTATCTCCATTTGTAGAAAGAACTTCAAATACTCCATCTCCTAATTCTAGGATGGAAATATCAAAAGTACCTCCTCCAAGGTCATAAACTGCGATTTTCTTATCAGAACCACCTTTGTCCATACCGTAAGCCAACGCAGCAGCAGTAGGTTCATTGATAATACGTTGTACTTTAAGACCAGCGATTTCACCGGCTTCTTTTGTTGCTTGACGTTGAGCGTCATTAAAGTATGCGGGGACTGTTATTACCGCTTCAGAGACATCTTGACCCAAGTAATCTTCAGCTGTTTTCTTCATTTTTTGAAGCGTCATCGCTGACAATTCTTGAGGCGTATATAATCTGCCATCAATGTCAACTCGAGGAGTGTCATTATCTCCTTTCACCACTTTATAGGCTACATTTTTTATTTCTTTATTCGATTCGGAAAATTTATTTCCCATAAAACGCTTAATCGAAGCGATTGTTTTGGTAGGGTTAGTGACCGCTTGTCTTTTTGCTGGATCACCTACTTTGATTTCGCCTCCTTCAACAAAAGCGATAACCGATGGAGTCGTTCGTTTTCCCTCTGCATTGGGGATTACAACTGGCTCATTTCCTTCCATTACGGAAACACAAGAGTTAGTGGTTCCTAAATCAATTCCAATAATTTTACTCATGATAGTTTATTAATATTTATTCAACGTTATGTCAAGCATTATGCCACAATACAATAACTGACAGCTTGACAGTTTTAAGCTATAGCTTAGGAAAGTAGACTATTTCAAAAATTTCAAAGTGGGTAAAAAAAGAAATACTATTTTTGAAAAAAAGTATTCATGTCGTCAGCGAAAAAAAACTACACGCGTATAACCACAAAGAGTCTTACGGAAATGAAAGCCAATGGTGAAAAGATTGCCATGCTTACTGCCTATGATTATACCCTTGCGGGTATTGTGGATCAAGCGGGAATCGACATCATTTTAGTTGGGGACTCTGCCTCCAATGTTATGGCGGGTCATGAAACAACTCTACCCATTACTTTAGATCAAATGATTTATCATGCCAGTAGTGTGGTTCGAGCAGTAGAACGTGCCCTTGTTGTGGTTGATTTGCCTTTCGGAACTTATCAAGCCGATTCTAAAGAAGCCCTTCGTTCTGCCATTCGTATCATGAAAGAATCAGGAGCCCATGCTGTAAAACTTGAAGGGGGTAAAGAAGTTAAAGAGTCCATAGAACGTATTTTGAAAGCAGGAATCCCTGTGATGGGGCATTTAGGTTTGACTCCGCAATCCATTTACAAATTTGGCACCTATACTGTCCGTGCCCGAGAAGAAGAAGAGGCCAAACAACTTATTACAGACGCTCAAATGTTAGAACAAATTGGCTGTTTTGGGGTCGTCTTAGAAAAAATTCCTGCAGCCCTTGCCGGGAAGGTTGCACAAGAAATATCAATCCCAGTCATTGGAATTGGCGCAGGAAATCAAGTGGATGGACAGGTTTTAGTGCTCCATGATATGCTTGGAATGAGCAAAGAATTTAGTCCTCGTTTTTTACGTCGATATTTAGACCTGAATACGAGCATCAGTCAAGCGGTTCAATCTTATACTTCTGACGTGAAAAAGGGTGATTTTCCTAACGACAAAGAACAATACTAAGGTCAATGGAGGTCCATAAACGTATTCTTTTTGAGGATAATCACTTGCTCATTGTCAATAAAGAAGCGAAAGAACTTGTACAAGGTGATAAAACGGGTGACCCTACCCTAGCCGATCACTTAAAAACTTACATAAAAGAGAAATACAACAAACCTGGAGAAGTCTACTTAGGAATTGTACATCGAATTGATCGCCCGACCAGTGGGGTAGTTGTTTTTACAAAAACATCAAAAGCCTTGGCACGTCTCAATGCACAATTTGAAAAGCGAATTCCCAAAAAAACCTATTGGGCTGTGGTGGATAAAACCTTTCCCAATCAAGAAGGCACATTGACTCATTGGATGACTCGAAACCAAAAACAAAATAAATCAAAAGCACACAAAAACGAAGTCCCCAACAGCAAAATTGCTAAACTGAGCTACAAAAGAGTTCAAGAATTTGAGCATTATTGTTTGTTAGAAGTTTCTTTAGAAACGGGACGCCATCATCAAATAAGAGCACAACTGAGCGCATTAGGATTTCCAATTCAAGGGGATCTAAAATACGGTGCAAATCGAAGCAATAAAGACGGTAGCATAAGTCTTCATGCTAGGAAACTACAAATTGAACACCCCACAACGAAAGAAACAATAAGCTTTGTTGCTAACCCTCAGAGTATGGGGATATGGAAGGCCGTTCTTTCCGATTGAGTTGGGTTGCTTTTTGCTGTATAATCTTAGCAATTGGCACATTTTTGATTTTACTTTCCAACCAAGAAAGGATATCTAAATACAAGAAAGACCTCCGTTCATAAGGATCGTTTTCATATTGTTTTAGCTCTGTATAGAGTTCCTGAAATGCAGTTTTTATTTCATGAGGATAAATGTCGCCTAAATTTTTAACAAAACGGATCATGGCTTTTTGCACTGCATGCAAATCGTTCATTTTAATCAAGAACTTGTAGGTCTCTCGTAAATGTGTTTCTAAATGGTAATCAAAACCGGCTTCATAGTGAGCAAAAATGTTGAGTACTCTTGAAAAACAAAGCAAATCTTCTCGCATTTTCAATCGTTTATTACTGATGATTTTATCCAGATATACGATACAGTTTTCATAATCAGCAGCTCCAAAATAAACACAGGCAATTTTGTAATAAAACATCATGATATGATGCGGATCGATCTGATTCGTGAACTCTTTAATCCCTTTTTTAATTTCTGGTATTACTGTGACCCCTTCTTCAAAACTTCCCTCTAAAAAATGCAGGTTTAGTTTGTTACTGAAATAGAATAGAAAATCAAGTACCTTAAGGTTATCGTTAACGGGAAAATCCTCATGCGATGTTCTTTGAATCATTTGTTGCAACGTTACCTTAAATTTGGAAGGATACTTGATGAGTGCCAAACTCTCCATCAAATAATTATTCCCTTTTAAATAAAAAACTGGATGAATTGCAATCATGCTTGGATTTTCCTCAAACATCTCCACCCATTTTGCTGCATAACGATAAGTGGATAAAAAGTCATGCGTCAAAAAACTATACCAGACATGGGCCTTGTAGTACCACAGTTTTTCTCGGAAACCCAAAGTGTCATAATCCAGTTTAGGCAAATTCTCATAAAAAAATTGGGTGATTTCTCGAAATTCCTGATCGCTTTTGGCATAGCCCGCTTTGATCAAACGTTCATACAATTGAAGGGATAAATTAGATAATTGAGTGGCTAAATCATTCTGAGTTCGCAATAAATTCGACTCTGAAATAAGGGTTTCAGTTCGATTGCTTAAACTACGCGTAATGTATTGGGATTCAATAACTTTTTCTAATTCAACGATATCATAAGCACTGTACTTTTCTTCATTCTTCAACGCCATTAACTTTGCCTTTTCCAGTACTTTTAGGCTTTGTTTGTACAATCCTTTTTGGTAGAGTATGGTCGCAAAATCCAATTGTTCTCGAATCGAGATTCGGATGTTTTTATGTACTGGATTCATCCGCAAACTGATTAAAATCTGCTTGTACAAATGTGCTTTTAAATTGGATAATTGTTGTTTAGTAACAATCCCTTTGGCCAAAATAACCTTTTCATCGTAGCGACTCATCCGATCTAATTGTTGGAAAAGATTAAGGAATTTAGAGTCTTGATTGGAGCCCATCCGTCCCACATACAATCTAAATTGTCTTTTTTCAGACTTTGTAAGTGAT
>Ga0228609_1000311_pt1 | contig 25374 bp, 25 predicted proteins | sample 10DmetaG_FD_190068 | JGI IMG/M metagenome (GOLD analysis project Ga0228609, IMG submission 190068) | Seawater microbial communities from Monterey Bay, California, United States - 10D | ecosystem: Environmental > Aquatic > Marine > Coastal | place: USA: California | collected 2016-11-10 | reverse complement strand
CCATTTTACGCATACCATCGATAATCAATTCACTTCGATCATACCCAATGAGATCATGCGCCATCAGATCTTTAGGTTGCTGGGGCGTGTTGTTGCGCTCAAGATACGAATGTGCCGCATATATCCCTAACTCAAGTTCCGTTACCTTTTTAGCAATTACATCAAGCTGGGTCGGCTGATACATCCGCAGCGCAATGTCAGCCTCACGGCGCAATAGGTTATCTGTCTCATCCGTGGCAACCACTTCGATTTGGATATCAGGCTCTTGCGCGTGAATCTCACTAAGGATCGTTGGTAGTATATAGGTCGCTACGATCTGACTGGCAGAGATGCGCACCGTTCCTGTTAGGGTGATGCCCTCAGTGACCTGTCCAAGATCGGCGGCGGCTTCGCTCATTTTTGACACCTGTGCGGCCAGTTTTACACCTTCAGACGTCAACTCAATCCCACCCGTTGTCCTGCGTAGGACGCGGTACCCCAAAGCCAGCTCAAGGGTTGATATATGCCGACTAAGCGTCGGCTGGCTCGTTTGACTGGCCCGTGCGGCAGCAGACAAGGATCCGTGCGAGGCAACATTCGCAAACGATTGCAACAATGCCCAATCAGGCATGAAGTTCATTCCATTCATTTTCGAATAACCTTATGATTATTCAACCAATTTAGATTTAAAAATGAATACCATAAATTGCTCCTAACGCAAATCACGATAGGAGCTATCATGCCATCATCCGTTATTATTCTTGGCGCAAAGGGTCGTTTTGGACGCGCAGCACAAAAAGCATTCTTAGACGCAGGGTGGGACGTGACAGCCTTTGGTCGCAACTGGACCTCACCCGCCCAAAAGGGTGCGAAGCAGATTAGCGGCGACGCCTTTGACGCCGACGTTTTGACAGCAGCTTGCACAGGCATGGACGTGATCGTTCACGCGCTGAACCCACCCTACCCTGCATGGTCCAAGGCCATGCCGGTGCTTACAGCCAACGTCATTACAGCGGCCAGCCAATGCGGTGCAACCGTCATGATCCCCGGAAATGTTTATAATTTCGGGGAGGCGATGCCTGCAGTTTTGTCGGAGAGCACAGCCCATGCCCCAACTACACGCAAGGGCCGTTTACGCGAACAAATGGAAAAAGCTTTCGCCGCTTCAAACGTACAGACCATAGTCCTAAGAGCTGGAGATTTCATTGATGCCGAACAGTCAGGTAATTGGTTCGACGGCCACATCGCCAATAAGGTCTCTAAAGGAAGCATTATGTACCCCGGACCAACGGACCAACGGACCAACCCCATGCATGGGCATACTTGCCAGACGCGGCCAATGCGATGGTTGGCCTTGCAGAGATACGAAGCTCGTTGCCCAAATTCGATACATTCGGGTTTGAGGGCTATACGCTCACAGGCAATCAACTGATCGAAGCGGTTGAGGAAGCAGCCGCACGCCCCCTAAAACGCAGTGGTATGCCGTAGTTTATGATTCCATTTCTTGGTCTATTCTCGCCAACAATCAAAGAAATCTACGAGATGCGTTACCTTTGGAACCTGCCCCATTCTGTGGATGCCACCAAATTACGCGCAGCCCTGCCATCGATGAAAACCACATCTCTTGAAGATTGCCTCAAAGAGGTACTGGTTCTGTAAAGCCAAGCTTACCAGCGGGTCAGCGCGTCTTCATCTTCGGCCTTGGACGCAACCCAGCTTTCGCCAGCGTCAGTGATCTCGCGCTTCCAAAACGGAGCGCGGGATTTTAGGTAGTCCATAAGGTATTCAGCCGCTTCAAACGCATTTTTACGATGCTTGGATGCTGTGGCCACCATCATTATCATCTCACCCGGAACCAGACGCCCATAGCGGTGAATGACCAGCGCATCACCAAGCTTCCATCGATCAATCGCTAATTGCGCAATCTCTGTTAAGGCGGCTTCGGTCATGCCGGGGTAATGTTCGATTTCCATCGCTTGCAATGGATCACCAGGGAGGTCGCGCACAATGCCCGTGAAGGTCACGATCGCACCCATGTCTTTGTGCCCTGACGCAAAGGTTGTCGTTTCAGCGCCAATGTCGAAGGGCTGCTCTTGAACAACAACGCGCATTGCTTAACCGCCCGTCATGGGTGGAAAGAATGCAACCTCGCGCACGCCATCCAGCGGCGCATCGAAGTCAGTCAACTTTTGGTCAACAGCCACTCGAAGGGCGGTCAAATCAGAGAACGCCAGTTCATAGCGTTCTTCGCGCGAACGTAACTCAGCCACAAAATCAGCAACAGTTGCAGCAGATGTTTCGACTTTTTCACGCGGGATCCCAATACGTTCACGCACCCAAGCGAAGTACAGCACGTCCATCACTTGTCGTCCTTAAGATATGGGATCGCTTTCCGGAAATAGTCGACGCCAGTGATCGCGGTGAGTGCCGCGGCAATCCACAATAAGATCAGGCCAATTTGACCTGCCCATTGTGCGCCTTTCAGCTTCCAACCAAGGCCAAGGTAATCTTCTTCACCACCCGAAAGCACAGCGTTCACCATCGCTTCGTCCAAGCCCATGATAGACATGCCAAGGTAATGTTCGAATACACCTTGGGAAAATAGGACCGCAATCGCGACCATCTGAAGAGTGGTTTTCCATTTGGCCAGTTTGGTCACCTTCAGGGTGCCTGCTGTATCACCAAGGAATTCACGCAACCCAGATACGAAGACCTCGCGGAACAAAATCACTGTAGCAGGCAGCACCAGCCAGCCAGACCAGCTTGAGAAGCCAATAATCACCATCAACGCGATCACAACCATCGCCTTGTCCGCAATCGGATCTAACATCGCGCCCAGCTTGGTCTCTTGACGCCAGCTGCGCGCAAGGTAGCCATCGAGCCAATCGGTGAAGGCCGCACTTACAAACAAGACCAATGCGAACCAATCCGCATAAGGGCGTGTGAAATACAGAAACATCAAAGCGACCATGGGGGCGGCAACCAGACGGATTGCGGTAAGTGTGTTCGGGATTGTCCAATTCATAGCCTTACAGTTAGCGACCTTATGGGTTGGGTAAAAGGGGAGCATTGGCACAATGATGCTGTTTTCTTATGAATCTCGATTATTAGCTGGGTTGGAAGTAGTCATATAGCTTCTGCGCCATGCCTTTTGAAACGCCAGGAACGGCTTCTAAATCAGCCAAGTTAGCCCGTGCAACCGCTTTGGCTGATCCAAAATGTGCCAATAGCGCACGTTTTCGTGCAGCCCCTACACCCGGGATCCCATCCAATGGGGACGCACCAATTGCCTTGGTGCGCTTCGCACGGTGGGTGCCAATCGCAAAACGGTGGACTTCATCCCGCATGCGCTGGACGAAATATAGAACCGGATCATTGTGACGCAGAGCGAAGGGGCGTTTACCTGTACGGTAAAATTCTTCTTTGCCCGCATCGCGGTCTTCGCCTTTGGCGACACCGACCATCGCAATGTCACCCACACCGTATTTCTGCATGATTTCACGCACAGCACTTACCTGCCCGGCACCACCATCGATTAACAATAGATCAGGCCACATGCCGCGTTCGCGATCGGGGTCTTCTTTGAGCAGACGTTTGAAACGACGTGTCAAAACCTCTTTCATCATACCAAAGTCATCTCCGGGTGTGATGTCTTCCCCTTTGATATTGAACTTGCGGTACTGATTTTTCATAAAGCCCTCAGGGCCTGCAACGATCATGCCGCCAACTGCATTGGTTCCAGAGATGTGGCTGTTGTCGTAGACCTCAATTCGCTCAGGTGGTGCTGGCAAGTCGAATGCCTCAGCCAAGCCCTTGAGAAGACGTGCTTGGCTTGCGGTTTCTGCCAACTTGCGGGCCAAACTTTCGCGCGCGTTGCGCAAAGCACCATCAACAAGATCCGCCTTTTCACCACGTTTTGGGACAAGTACTTCAACTTTGCGGCCCAATTTGAACGACAAAGCATCTGCCATCAAATCTACGTTCTCTATCTCATTGGACAAGATGACCTGTTTGGGCGGTTCGCGCGTGTCGTAGAACTGGCCTACAAAGGCCTCAAGCACCTCTGCCGCATCCATGTCTGCACCCACTCTCGGGTAATAATCATGGTTCCCCCAGTTCTGGTTTGCGCGGATGAAAAACACCTGAACACAAGCCTGACCCCCATCGAGGTACAGTGCAATGATATCCGCCTCAGACACACCCTTTGGATTTATGCCTTGCGCCGTTTGCACTTGGGTCAACGCTTTGATCCGGTCGCGCAAAGCGGCGGCACGTTCAAATTCCAACTCTTCGGATGCGGCAGACATCTCAGAGGCAAGGCGCGACTGGATCGCTGTCGTCTTTCCGTTCAAGAAGTTCTCGGCGTCCTTGACCGTTTGGCGATAGTTGTCAGGGCTGATTTTCCCCACACATGGCGCAGAGCAGCGTTTGATTTGAAACTGCAAACACGGGCGCGTTCGGCTGTCGAAGGTGGAGTCCGTACAGTCACGCAAGAGAAACACGCGCTGCAACTGGTTAAGCGTCCTGTTTACAGCGCCCGCGCTGGCGAAGGGACCGTAATAATTGCCCTTCTGTTTCTTGGCACCACGGTGCTTTTTCAGCTGCGGGAAATCATGCTTTGCGGTTACCAAAATATTTGGAAAGCTCTTATCATCGCGGAGTAATACATTAAATTTAGGCTTAAGCTGTTTGATCAAGTTTTGTTCAAGCAGCAGCGCCTCAGTTTCGGTACGGGTTGTGAGAAACATCATTGATGTTGTCATAGAAATCATGCGCGCAATACGCGCAGAATGCCCCGTTGGTCGCGCATAGCTGCTGACGCGCGCCCGCAGATTGCGCGCTTTACCGACATAAAGGACCCGGCTCTCATGATCCAACATCCGGTAAACACCAGGGGATCCATCGATGGTCTTGAGGTAGGCCTGAATAACCTCATGCCCCTGTGGGACAGAAATATCGCCCTGTGGCTGTATATCTTCGTGATCAGTCGCCATGTGAGTCGCACTCGATTCTTTGTTTAGCTGCACTGTAGCCCAAGCGGGATCAAGCTTTAACTAGTCCACTGTTCTTGTGGATAACTCTGTCCATAAGTTTAGCGTACCCTGTAATTTTCGTTGTTTTTTGGGCGCTTCACTGAATTGCCTAAAAATTAGGCACTTGTATAACCCCCTGAAGTAAAATGACAAAAAACTTACCTCCACACAACATACTGAAAACAAAGGCCTTTTATAAATCAAATCGTAACCTTTCTGAACGCGGTGCAAAACTAATGACGGTCACCTCTATTCGCGCCCTACAATATCGGGCGTTTCCCAGCCCAAGTGTTGTCCCCCATCGGTACAGAGTAATTGTCCCGTTACGGCAGGGGCATCTAGAAAATAACCCAGAGCTGCAGTGATATCGGATGGGTTCGCGCCACGTTTTAGAACGGTGGCGCTGCGTTGCGTGGCAAAGTCTTCGTCGCTTTGCCGTATGTTTTGCAACGTTGGCCCTGGTCCAATTGCGTTCACACGGATGTTTGGTGCCAGTGCGCGGGCAGTGGTTTGGGTCAGAGCCCACAGACCCATCTTTGCCAGCGTATAGGTCATGAAATCAGGGGTCAGTTTGCGCACACGTTGATCGACCATATTAACGATCAATCCAACCGCAATCGGTTCACCCTCGCCGTCAAGGCTTTCAGGCAAGTCCTGCGCCGCCATTGCTTGGGTCAAAATAAATGGGGCGCGCAGATTGCTACCCATATTGTGATCCCAAGTATCGCGGGATGCCGAACTGATAGTATCATGCTCAAAGGTCGAAGCGTTGTTCACAAGGCACAAGATTGGCCCGCCCAATTGCTCCGTTGCGCGCACAACTAAAGAATGTGCATCATCTTCAATTAAAAGATCAGCCTGTACTGCAATTGCATTGCGCCCCATCGCCTTGATTTCGGCGACGACCTTTACTGCAGCATCTTCAGAAGTGGCATAATGTACAGCAACGTCATGACCACGCGAAGCCAAATACAGCGCCATAGCACGCCCAAGTCGATGGCCTGCTCCAGTTACAAGACTATTGGTCATTGAACCTCTCCTCCCAAACACGTCGGAAACTAGGTTTTGTTTTGCCCACAGCCACAGGGGCCTTTGCCAATACGAAACCGTCCGCATGATTTGCATTTAGCGTTTGCTAGGCGTTTTCCACCGATCCAGTGCATTTTTCCAAGCATCGCAAGACATGCGATGAAGACAAGGAACAGAGTGACCAGTTTGAAAATCATATCTTACAATCCAAACTGTGCGTAGGCGGCACGTTCCTCAACAGATGCCATTGCATCCTGCGCCATATGCGCTCCGAAACGTGACATGAACGAACGTTTCAAACCATAACGACGGAACTTGACCTTTTTGCCAAAGCGCTCTTTGAGCATCGGTTTCAGATGGCCAATGCCATCAATCAGGCCCAGTTCGACGGCACGCTTGGCCAACCAAACCTCGCCCGTAAATAGCTTTGTCTCTTGGTCTAACTTAGCACCACGGCGTTCAGTTATATGGTCGATGAAATTAGAGTGAATATCGTTTAATAACCCCTTGAGGCGTGCCACATCTTCTGGCTGTTCCTCGCGGAAAGGGTCCAACATCGATTTAGATTCACCAGCCGTGTAAACGCGCCGTTCCACGCCCTGACGGGCCAACAACTCATGCGCACCAAAGCCAGCAGAAATAACCCCAATCGATCCGACAACAGATGACGGATCTGCGTATATTTCGTCGGCGGCCGCAGCCAACCAATATCCACCAGACGCAGCTACATCTTCGACAAAAGCAATAACCGGGATGTTTTTTTCTTCAGCCAACCGGCGGATACGCGCACCAATCAATGAGGATTGAACGGGGCTGCCACCAGGTGAATTCACCTCTAGGGCAACAGCCGCGGGTTTGCCGCGCGCAAAGGCTTTTTCAATAACACCAGCGAGTGCTTGGTCATTCAATGCGCCGCGTCCACCGCTCGCGATCATGCCCTGAAGACGGATGATAGCAACAGTTGGTTCAGATTTCAGAAAAGGTATCCAGCGTTTCATATCTATCAATCTAGTTGGCCCCTCGCGTCACACAAGGGCATGTGGATTTAAGTGCGAATACGCCAGCCAGTTTTAAAGATCCAGTATACGCCCCCAAGGCAAAGCGCCGTAAAGAAACCGATCGCCAAAAGACTGGTTGCGACCGGCACATCTTCTAGCCCAAAGAACGCCCAGCGGAAGCCGGAGATCAAGTAAACAACGGGATTGAACATTGAAATCGTTTGCCAAACCGGAGGCAGCATAGAGATCGAATAGAACGACCCGCCCAAGAAGACCAAGGGCGTCACGATCAACAAAGGCACCAATTGAAGCTGTTCAAAATTCTTTGCCCAAATGCCGATGATAAAGCCAAACAGTGAGAAGCTGATGCATGTCAGGACAAGGAAAAGGACCATCGCTATTGGGTGCGCGATTTGAATATCGACAAAGAAAAACGAGGTCATCAAGATTATAACGCCGATGAACATCGCCTTGGTTGCTGCTGCGCCAACATACCACAGTACGATTTCTAAAAAGCTGATGGGTGCAGACAAGAGTTCATAAATCGTGCCTATGAATTTCGGGAAATAGATGCCGAAAGATGCGTTGGAAATCGACTGTGTCATCACCGTTAGCATCACCAAACCCGGTACAATAAACGCGCCGTAACTGACGCCGTCAACCTGATCGATACGGCTGCCAATCGCAGCACCAAAGACCACGAAATACAACGATGTCGAGATCACAGGTGAAATCAGGCTTTGCAAAAAGGTGCGGAAAAAACGCGCTATTTCAAATATGTAGATTGCTTTTATTGCAGTCCAATTCATGCTGCGTCCTCCTGTACCAGGGTCACGAAAATGTCTTCGAGGCTGCTTTGACGTGTGGAAACATCACGCAAAGAAAGACCCGCAGCTGCGATGTCATTCAGCAACTGGGTTATGCCTGTACGCTCGCCTCTGGTGTCGTAAGTATAGACAACCGATGTTTTATCATGCGTCTGCGACAGCTCATATTTTGCAAGGGATTTAGGGATGGTATCGAGTGGTTCGGTCAACTGAACCGCCAGCTCTTTTTTACCCATTCGCGCCATCAGCTTGGCCTTTTCCTCGACCAACAACAGCTCGCCTTTGGCAATGATACCAACGCGATCCGCGATGGCTTCGGCCTCTTCGATGTAGTGTGTTGTCAGGATGATCGTCACGCCATCGGCTTTCAAGTCAGCTACTATGTCCCACATATCTTTGCGCAGCTCAACGTCAACACCTGCGGTTGGCTCGTCCAAAAACAGTACCCGTGGTTCGTGGACCAATGCCTTAGCGATCAAGACGCGGCGTTTCATACCGCCCGACAATTCTTTGACCGCATTGTTGCGTTTCTCCCAAAGAGACAGACGACGCAGGATATGTTCAATCGCTGCTTCATCACGTGATTTACCAAACAAACCACGAGAAAAACGCACCGTGTTGATTACTTTCTCAAACGGCTCAAGCGCAACCTCTTGCGGCACTAAACCGATCAAACTGCGGGCTGCGCGAAAATCATCCCTAATGCAGTTTCCTGCAACCTTAACGTCACCAGACGTCGAGGAGGTGATACCACAAATCGTTGAAATTAATGTGGTTTTACCTGCACCATTGGGACCAAGCAGGGCAATAATCTCACCCTCTTCGATTTCAAGGTTCACGCCTTTTAGTGCCTCAAACCCACCGTCATAGGATTTGCGCAGGTCTTTGATTTCTAGAATGTTTGCCATGTCGGCCTCCACAGAATGCTTGTGCACTCAATACGGAGTTCACCAGCCTGATACCACTGAGTAATTACGCACAAGTCGTGCGCGCTATTCTTTGCCCGTCAGACGACCCAACCAACCTTTTTTCGCGCCCTCTTCAGGCTCTTCTTCAGTCGCTTCAGGTTCTGCCGGACCCTCAAGATGTTCTTGCAGATTGCCAAAGAACTGATCCGCCATTTTCTTGGAAAACCCGTCAATAATACGGCTGCCTAATTGTGCGAGTTTACCGCCAACTTTGGCTTCGACATCATAGCTAAGCTCACACCCATCCGCCGTTTCAACCAGTGTGACTTTGGCCCCACCTTTGGCAAATCCCGCAGCGCCGCCTTTGCCCTGACCATCGATGCTAAGCGATTGATTTTCAACCATATCAGAAAGGGTAACCTGCCCCTTAAACGTCGCCTTTACGGGCCCAACTTTTTGCGTCACGGACGCCTCAAAACCATCCGTCGGACTGCCAGTCACTTCGGTCGCACCGGGCACACATGCCTTCAGAACTTCGGGGTCCAAGAGCGCTGCATACACTTCTGCTGGAGTCGCTTTGATCTGGCGGGTGTCGGTCATTTTCATCTGGTCAAATCCCTCGTTCTGGTCAGATTACCCTAACCACAAAAAATCCACATTACTATTGCTGAAAACGAATTCCGTGATAGGCCTAATTGCATGAGCACAGCCCCCCCAAACAATGCCACCATTGGAATACTATTCGTCCTAGCAGGCGTTTTCTTTATTTCAATCAATGACATGCTGATCAAACAGTTGTCTGGCGGTTACCCCCTGCATCAGATGGTTTTCACCCGTTCGATCATTGGAATTATGTTCAGCCTGATCTTTGTTCAGATGGAAGGTGGATGGCGGATTTTGCGTACCAATCAGCCCGGACTGCATGTCTTACGGGGGCTTTTGATTGTGACGTCCAATATGACGTTCTTCGTGGCTTTGGCTGCGATCCCTTTGGCCGATGCAACCGCCCTGTTTTTTGCGGCCCCCTTGTTTATCACCTTGCTATCGACTCCCATCTTGGGAGAGAAGGTTGGCCCCTTGCGTTTGGGCGCAGTAATCTTTGGTTTCTTGGGTGTCATCATCATGCAGCGCCCGTGGGAAGGCGTTGATACTTTGGGCACTTCGCGCTTGATTTTATTGCTGCCTGTTCTCGCTGCACTGACCTATGCGTTGAACCAATTGCTGACCCGCAAGCTGGGTGTGAAAAGCAAAGCTTCGGCATTGGCTGTGTACATCCAAGGAACGTTTGTCGTTGTTTCTATTGGATTTTACATCATAGCTGGCGATGGGCGTTTTGCCGAAGGGTCTGGAAACTCATCGGTCCAATTCCTGCTGCGTGCATGGATATGGCCCGCACAAAGTGACTTTTGGTTGTTCGGATTTTTGGGCCTTGCCTCAGCCGTCATTGGCTATGCTTTGAGCCAAGCGTACCGCATGGCGGATGCCGCGACTGTGGCCCCGTTTGAATACATCGGATTGCCTTTGGCCGTGTTCTGGGGATGGTTCATTTTCTCAGAATTGCCCGTCTGGGAAGTCTGGATGGGGATCGCGATGATCTTGGCCTCCGGGGTGTTCGTATACATCCGTGAAGCACAGAAAAAACGCACCCTTGTTCGGGGCCGAATGAAGGGGCGTTAACGCGCCGTTCGATGGTCTCTTTCCACTAAACTGTACAGATTACCGCATGACCTGTGCAGTTTGATCCCGCCAAAACCGCTAAATTTCAGCCCATTTTGCCAAACCGTACAGATTGACCGCCAATCTGTACATTTCATGCACCATGGCACCATTCACAAAAAATTAACAAAGCCGCCGCGTTAACGTTTGCAGGGCTGCGTTAACTATCGGTTAGGAAATGGTCACAACCACTTTGCCCGTCGCCTTCCGTGTGCGCAACAATTCCAACGCCTCGTTCGCTTGGTCTAGTGGATAGGTCGCGCTGATGTGGGGTTTGATTTTTCCGGCGGTGTACCAGTCAATCAGGGTCTCAAAACTGTCGGTTAAAACCTTGGGGTTCACGCGGGTGTAACCACCCCAATAATACCCAATCACAGTAAGGTTTTTAACCAACAAGATATTGGCAGGAATCTGGGGCACATCACCCGATGCAAAGCTAAGCGGTAAAATACGCGCCTCAGGGCTACAGGCACGCATTGCGGCCTTGAATTGGTCACCACCGACGGGATCATACACCACGTCTGCGCCGCCCAAGGATTTAACGATCTCGCGGATGTCATCGGTTTCTGAGTTAATGAGATGATCCGCACCCGCCTCTTTGCAAATGGCCAGCTTTTCATCGTTGCGGGCCACAGCAATAACTTCGGCCCCCATCAGTTTGCCCAACTCAACCGCTGTCAGCCCAACGCCGCCAGAAGCCCCAAGGACCAACAAGCGTTCGCCCGCTTTTAGGTTTGCCTTGTAATCAAGGCCAACGTGGCTGGTACCATAGGCGATAAGGAAAGCAGCCGCATCGACAGTGTCCATCTCATCCGGAAGCGGCACACAAACATTTGCAGGGATCGCAGTGTATTCGGCCAGACCACCAAAGCCCGAGTAGGCGCCGACTTTTTGACCCACCTTTAGGTGCATCACGCCAGCGCCCAGCGCTTCGACCGTGCCGCACAGCTCCATGCCGATGGTCGCCGGCAAGGGCGGTTTTTCTTGATAGGTGCCTTTCATGATCAACAGATCACCAAAGTTCAGACCACAGGTGTGGATACGCAGCAGCACTTCGCCCGCAGCGGGGGTGGGTTTTTCCACTTCGTTCATCTGCAGCGGCTTGCCCAATTCTACAATTTGCATAGCCCGCATGATGAAATCTCCTGTGTTTAGCTTAAAATTCGTCGGCCCGATCTTCGCGCGCCATGTGGTCTAAAACCGCATTCACAAAGCTAGCTTCTTTCCCGTCTGGGAAAAATGCTGACGCTACGTCGACGTATTCCTTGATCGCGACTTTTGGTGGCACAGATGTGTCACGCAGTTCACAGCCCGCAGCGCGGAACAATGCCCGCAGTGTTGGGTCAATGCGGCCCAGCGGCCATTTGGCAACCAAAGCACGATCAGTTTGTTGATCGATCTCAGCCTGATCCTTCACAGCGCCTTCCAGCACTTGAGTGAAGTGATCGACATCACCGTCCAGCATTTGGGCACCTTCATAGGTTTCCCCAAAGCGGTAATTCAGAAACTCGGCCCGCACCAAATCGATGCTTTGGCTAGAATGTTCCATTTGGAACAGCGCTTGTACCGCATAAAGCCGTGAAGCTGAACGCATTTTGCGTCGCTGGTTACCAGATAGATTCGAGTGGATGCCGCTCATGCTGTTGTTTTTCCGTCCGTATTGCCTGCCATCAGGATATTATCCGAGGCGGGTTTGAATCCGATACCTTTGCTTTGGTTGCCCCACTTACGGCTGAGCGCAATCAGATGCAAGGCGGCAGCAGCTGCACCGCCCCCTTTGTTTTGGTCCGCAGGGTCCGCGCGGACCTCTGCCTGCTTGCGGTTTTCCACCGTTAGGATGCCATTGCCGATGCAGATTCCCTGAAGCCCCAGCATTTGGATCGCCCGCGAGCTGTCGTTGCAAACGGTTTCATAATGGGTTGTTTCACCGCGAATGACACAACCTAATGCCACATAGCCGTCAAAACTGCTGCGCCGATCTGAGATGCCGATGGCTGTTGGGATTTCCAATGCACCGGGCATTTCAACAAGGTCCCATGTTGCCCCCGCCGCTTCGATTTCGGCCTTGGCACCTGCGACCATATTGTCCGCAATGTCTTTGTAATAGGGTGACACGACGATCAGCACCTTGACCGGTTTATCAAACGTTGGACGTGCAAGGATGTGATGTTGTTCTGCTGATGCCATTAGCTGTCTCCCATGATTGGACGGGTTCCGGTGATTTCTAGCCCGTAGGCGTCCAGTCCCACATAGGTGGTCAATGGGCTGTCTGTAAGGAGGGTCAGTTGTGTTAGGCCAAGTTTGGCCAGCATTTGTGCACCAAGCCCTGTGTTTTTCACAACCTTGGGTCCGTCTTCTTCGCTCGCGAACAGTTCTTTGCGTGGTTGGCGGAAAAGGCAGATGACGCCGCGCCCTTCTTCGGCGATGAGTTCCATTGCGCGGGGCAACTCCCCGACTGATTTTGAACCAAGTCCCAAAATATCGCTGACTTCGTTCATCGCGTGGGTGCGCACCAGAACGGGCGCATCTGTTGTGATGTCGCCCTTAGACATAACCACATGTTCAATCCCGTAAGTTTGGTCAGTGAAGATGCGCATGTCCCATTCGCCGCCGTGTTCGGACGTGATGGTGCGTGCATCCGTTTCCACCACCAGATTATCGTGGCGGCGTCTGTAGGCGATCAGATCACTTATGGTCCCGATTTTTAGGTTGTGGTCTTTGGCGTAGTCCACAAGATCCGGCAGGCGCGCCATGTCACCGTCCGGCTTCATGATTTCGCAGATGACAGAGGATGGGTATTGCCCTGCAAGGCGTGCAACATCACACCCCGCCTCGGTATGCCCTGCGCGCACCAACACGCCGCCCTGACGGGCACGCAGTGGAAAGACGTGGCCCGGTGTGGCGATGTCTGCCTCAGTTTTGTCAGGGTCGATAACGGTTGCGACTGTCAGGGCGCGATCCCCTGCTGAGATGCCCGTGGTGACACCCTCGCGTGCCTCGATAGAAACAGTAAATGCCGTTTCGTGGCGCGAAGAGTTGTGCATTGCCATCATAGGCAGGCCCAACTGTTCGATCCGTTCCGCAGGCAGCGTGACACAGATTAACCCACGACCATGTGTGGCCATAAAGTTGATCGCATCCGCATCGGCAAAGTTGGAAGGGATCACCAGATCGCCCTCATTCTCGCGGTCTTCGTGATCAACCAGAATGAACATGCGCCCTGCCTTGGCATCCGCAATGATGTCTTCGATCGGTGAGATCACCGCGGATAGATCGGTTTCAACGGGTCCTGGGGTTTCAAAGCTCATCAGCGCTGCCTTTATCGAGTTCAGATTGTTGATAGCCCAATGGATAGGCCAAGGCCAGTATGGACGCGGCGGCGTTTAAGGATGGCTATCCAGCTTCAGAAAGCCGTGCGACGTAGCGGGCCAGTGTATCGATCTCTAGGTTGACCATATCGCCCAACGCGACATCGCCCCAAGTGGTGAAATCTTTGGTGTGGGGAATGAAGTTGATGCCGAATACATTGCCCTCAACCTCGTTCACAGTCAGCGAGGTGCCGTTCAGTGCAACCGATCCCTTGGACGCGATAAAGCGTGCCAGATCATTAGGAGCCCGCATTTGCACGCGGGTGCTGTCACCCTCGTCCTTAATGCTGACCACTTCGGCGACCCCGTCCACGTGGCCAGATACGATATGCCCGCCCAGTTCATCGCCAACTTTCAACGCGCGTTCTAGATTGACCCGCTTGCCCACAACCCATTTGCCAAGGTTTGTCATGTTCACGGTTTCCGCACTGATCTGCACGTCATACCAATCAGGACCCAGATCAACGACCGTCAGGCATACACCGTCCGATGCAATTGAGGCACCCATGTCGATGCCTGCTGTGTCATACCCAGTTGTGATCCGTGCACGCAGATCACCTTGTTGATCAAGCGCTGCGATGATGCCGATATCTGTTACTATGCCTGTGAACATAAGCTGTCTCCGATTGAGTTAATATTGAGGTAGCGCCGATAGATGAGGCTGGCAAGTCCGACAGTTTGGCCCTAACGGTCTTTCGCAACAATTGAGCCACTTTCGTGAATTGTACCGACCAAGGTGGATAATTGTTTCCAACGGTCATATTTTAGCCTATTTTTCAGGTAAACACGGGCCAACGACGCGTGAAAACCAAAGGAAATTGGGTGGAATCTACGCCAGAAAATAGGGTTTTCTTGTTTCGACAAGGATCACATGGGCCGTTTTTCAACCGCCTTGGGCGTATGTTGCGCAAAGCAGGATCGCAGGTCTGGCGCGTTGGCTTCAACGCTGGTGATCGCGCATTTTGATTTCATCAAACCACGTATATCCCTTTTCGCGGCAAATCAGACGAATGGACGCAGGCCTTCATTGATCTGATCGAAGAGAAGGGCGTAACCGATATTGTCCTTTATGGGGACACCCGCCCGATCCATGCATCCGCTGTAGAAGAAGCCAAGCGGCGCGGCCTGGGCGTTCATGTTTTTGAAGAGGGCTATATGCGGCCCTTCTGGATCACCTATGAGCGGGGCGGCACCAACGGCAATTCGCGCCTTATGGATATGACAATCCCCCAGATGCAAAAAGCGTTGTCCAATTCCGATATGGAGACACCCCTGCCCCCTGCCAGCTGGGGCGATATGCGCCATCACGTATTTTACGGGGCACTATATCATTGGTTCGTTATGTTTCGGAATGGCGACTATCGCAATTTCCGCCCTCATCGCAGCCTAAGCGTGACCAAAGAATTTCAGCTGTATTTGGCGCGTCTTTTGCTGATGCCATGGCAAGCGATTGAGCGGCGCATTTCCACACTGCGAATTAAGCACGGCGGCTTTCCCTACCACCTTGCCCTTTTGCAGCTTGAGCATGACAGCAGCTTTCAAAAGCACTCCCCTTTTGAGACCATGCCTGATTTTCTAGACCTTGTGATTGACGGGTTTGCAAAAGGTGCACCAAAGCACCATCATCTGGTGTTCAAAGCGCACCCATTGGAAGATGGACGTGCCCCGATACGTAAAAGCATCCGCACCATGTCAAAGAAATACGGCGTTTCTGATCGTGTTCACTTTGTACGCGGCGGTAAATTAGCCCAGCTTTTGAATGATGCGCGCACGGCTGTGACCGTCAACTCAACCGCTGCACTACAGATTTTGTGGCGTGGTATTCCGCTGAAGGTGTTTGGTCATGCGGTCTACACGCAACCTGAATTTGTGTCTGAACAACCGTTGCCAGAGTTCTTTGCCGGTGCCAGTCGCCCCGACAATCGTGCCTACAAAGATTTTCGCCGTTATTTGCTGGAAACCAGCCAATTGCCTGGTGGTTTTTATTCATCGATCCAGAGTGGCGAAGCCAAATACCAGAATGCGTTTCCTGTGGCAAAGCCAAGAATGAAAACGGGGATAGCAATTTTCAGAAAACGTTTCATGATAGGTTCCTCACATTAAGTTTGTGCCTCAAAGCGCACTAACATCTGTTTTTCGTTCCCAAACGTGCATCACGTCGGGCCCAACCGCGCGGGTTTCCCGCAAGTCAAAACGGTGCGCTGCATGTAATTTATCTAGCCCCAATGTGCCAATGCCTGGCAACCCTTCGGCCCCGATGTTTAGGCCTGCGGTAAAGCCAACCAATTGATCGACCAAGTCCGCTGCGATTAAGGATGCCGCGAGGGCGCTGCCCCCTTCGCAGAAGATGCGCGTTAGGCCGTGCGCACCCAATTGGGCCAACACGTCTTCAGCGTCCAGCTGTGCGTTGCGCACGCCGCAAGGCAGCAATGTGGCCCCCAGATCAGTCCATGTTTGGATCAGGTTCGGATCAGCGTCGCGTCCGTGGCATAGGATCACCGGAATTTCTTTGGCTGTGCGCGCCAGTTGCCCCATCAATGGCAAATCAAGGCGGCGTGATAGCACAATACGTACAGGTTGGCGCGTCACGCCAAGGTCGCGCACGGTCAGGGAGGGATCATCTGCACGCGCAGTACCACCTCCGACCATAACGCCATCGTGGCGGGCGCGCATCGCGTGGACGACACGTCGTGCGGGGCTGTCGGTGATCCATTGGCTTTCGCCCGTGCCTGTGGCGATACGGCCATCAAAGCTTGAGGCTATTTTGAGCGTGACCATGGGGCGGCCTGTGGCTGTGCGGCGCAAGAACCCATCGTGATCGTTGAAAGCCTCATCACCCAACAGCCCCGTTTCAACAGTAATACCAGCGGCGCGCAGCATTTGCGCCCCCAGTCCGTCGACCCGTGGGTCACTGTCAGGGATCGCCATGACCACGCGGGCAACGCCAGCGTCAATCAATGCTTGGGAACAAGGTGGGGTTTTGCCATGATGTGCACAGGGTTCCAGCGTCACAAAGACTTCGGCACCTGCGGCCTCGGCACCTGCTTGAGCAAGGGCGACAGCTTCGGCGTGTGGGCGGCCAGACGGTTGTGTCCAGCCGCGCCCAATAATGCGATTATTTTTGACAATGACACAGCCGACCGCAGGGTTAGGCCAAGTGGCCCCCTGCCCGCGCCGCCCTAACGTGAGGGCGAGCGCCATGTAGCGTGTGTCAGAGCCTAGGCTCACTCGTCAGGAGTGACGTCTGGGCGCAGTTCTGCAACGAACTTGTCAAAGTCATCCGCTTCTTGGAAGTTCTTGTAGACCGATGCAAAGCGCACAAAGGCGACCGTATCGATGCGGGCCAAGGCCTCCATCACGATTTCACCGATTTGGCCGGAACCAATGTCAGTTTCACCCATGCTTTCCAGTCTACGCACAATTCCAGAAATCATTTGATCAATCCGCTCTGGATCGATTGGGCGTTTCTGCATTGAAATACGAATGGAGCGTTCCAACTTATCGCGATCGAAATCTTCGCGTTTGCCGCTGGTTTTGATGACCACGAGATCACGCAGTTGAACGCGTTCGTATGTGGTAAAGCGCCCGCCGCAAGCGGGGCAAAAGCGTCTGCGACGAATGGATACGTGATCCTCGGCAGGACGGCTGTCTTTTACTTGTGTGTCGATGTTACCGCAAAATGGGCAGCGCATTGGCCGTTCCCCTATCAATTATTCATGCCTGTTGTAGGGTATGTTCCCTACTTATCCACAATTATAGGACAACCGCTACGGTTTGGGTAGTAGCAAAATTCAACCACATCATAGAGGGTTAGCTTTGCGCGAAATGAACCGCCACGTTGCGTGTATGTGGTGCGGTTCGGTGTTCGAACAAGTAGATACCTTGCCATGTGCCCAAACGCATACGCCCACCTGCCACTGGTATTTGCAACGATACAGGCATCATCGCTGATTTGATATGTGCGGGCATATCGTCCGGCCCCTCATATGTATGCGTGAGGTAGGACATCGATGGATCAGTTGTGGATGGTACAAGCCGACTAAAGAAAGCCTGTAGATCGGTTTGCACTTCGGGATCAGCGTTTTCCTGGATCAACAAAGAGGCCGAGGTGTGTTGCACCATCAAGGTCAGCAATCCGTTGCCCTGTCCATTGATCCAACGCGCAGGCGCATGAGTGAATTCGTAAAGACCGGCACCGTTGGTTTGAATTTCAAATGTTGTTTGCATAATCATACCTTGGGTATTTGAGCGTTAAATACAAAAACGCCCGCGACCAAGGAGGCGCGGGCGTTTCTATGTACTGGTGACAGCGTCGTTTACTGATCCAAGAAGCTACGCAATTTGCGTGAACGGCTTGGGTGTTTCAATTTACGCAGTGCTTTCGCTTCAATCTGACGAATACGCTCACGGGTAACAGAGAACTGTTGGCCCACTTCTTCAAGCGTGTGGTCGGTGTTCATGCCGATGCCGAAACGCATACGAAGAACACGTTCTTCGCGGGGCGTCAGAGATGCCAGAACACGTGTCGTTGTTTCTTTGAGGTTTTCCTGAATGGCGCTGTCGAGTGGCAGAACGGCATTCTTGTCCTCGATGAAATCGCCCAATTGGCTGTCTTCTTCGTCGCCGATTGGTGTCTCCAAGGAAATAGGTTCCTTGGCGATCTTCATAACTTTGCGCACTTTTTCCAAAGGCATTTGCAGCTTGTGCGCCAATTCCTCTGGTGTTGGCTCACGGCCAATCTCGTGCAACATCTGGCGACCTGTCCGTACCAGTTTGTTGATCGTTTCGATCATGTGCACTGGGATACGAATTGTACGGGCCTGATCCGCGATAGAACGCGTGATCGCCTGACGGATCCACCATGTTGCATAGGTGGAGAATTTATAGCCACGACGATATTCGAACTTATCAACCGCTTTCATCAAGCCGATGTTACCTTCTTGGATCAGATCCAAGAACTGTAGGCCACGGTTTGTGTATTTCTTAGCGATGGAAATAACGAGGCGCAGGTTGGCTTCGACCATTTCTTTTTTCGCTTGGCGGGCTTCTTTTTCGCCTTTCTGAACTTGCTGCACGATGCGGCGGAATTCAGGGATGTCTAGACCGATGTATTGGCCGACTTGGGCCATGTCAGTGCGCAACTCGACAACTTTATCCAGGGAGCGTTCGATGAACATCTGCCAACCACGACCCGGACGCTGACCCATTTCTTCAAGCCAGTTAGGATCAAGTTCGCGACCACGATAGGCTTCCACAAATTCTTTGCGGTTAATGCGCGCTTGGTCAGCAAGTTTAACAATCGCAGAGTCGATCTGCATGATGCGGCGATTGATGCCGTACAGCTGATCAATCAACGCTTCGATACGGTTGTTGTGCAGGTGAAGCTCGTTCACCAACAAAACGATTTCAGAGCGCAGCTTTTGATAGGCTTTTTCGTTTTTCGCAGAGAATGAACCGTCTTCGTTCAAAGTCGCGGACAAACGATTATCCTGCATTTGGCTTAGCTTAACGTAGTCGTCAGCAATGATGTCCAAAGCGATCAAAACCTGTGGCTTTAGCGCAGCTTCCATCGCGGCCAAAGACATGTTTGCCTGTTCATCTTCATCATCGTCGTCGTTTTGAATCGGGTGACCGTCGGCATCAAGTTCTGGTGGAACTTCAACAACAGGTGCAACAGGCACAACAGGTGTTTCTTCTTCGCCCATCTGGTCACCAAAGGTGGCTTCAAGATCGATAACGTCGCGCAACAGAATGTCCTCGGACAACAGCTCGTCGCGCCAAATTGTAATCGCTTGGAATGTCAGCGGGCTTTCACAAAGCCCAGCAATCATCGTGTTGCGACCAGCCTCGATGCGTTTTGCTATCGCGATTTCGCCTTCACGAGAAAGCAATTCAACAGAACCCATTTCACGCAGGTACATGCGAACAGGATCGTCGGTACGGTCCAGTTTTTCCTGACCCGTGCTGCCCAGTGTCAGATCACGTGTGCCTTCAGCAGCAACCAGATCCGTTGGACCTTTTGCTTCTTCTTCTTCGGCATCTTCGTCTTCAATGATGTTGATGCCCATTTCGGACAACATCGACATCACGTCTTCGATTTGTTCAGAGCTTACCTGATCAGGCGGCAAAACAGTATTTAGCTGATCGTAAGTGATATAGCCTTTTTCACGGGCTTCACCGATCATCTTCTTAACGGCAGTTTGGCTCATATCTAGTGAGATATCGCCATCAGCGCCTTCGCGCTTTGCGTCGTCATTATCTTTCGCGGCCATCAAGTGCTCCTGTTCAGGGCTCCGTAAGTGATTCGCAAAACGAATCAGTTAAAGAATCATTCACGCCTTCGGGTGATTCGGCCACCCATGTACCGTCTTTTTCCTAACGAATCCCGCCTAAAAGCAACTATGTGTCGTCTTTTGAGTACCGAATCGTTTCCATGAGTGCGTCTAATGCACTGCGCTCGTCTTTGTCCATCTTGGCCCCATTCGCGCCTAGGTCGAATTCGGCCTTGTTTTCTTCCATGCTACGCACCGATTCCTGCACCGCTTTTGCGGCCTGAGACAGTCGGTACGTGACATCCTCGTCAGCGACACCTGTCAGATCTTCAGCCGCATCTGCGATTTCGGCATCCAATCCACGTGCTGCATTTAATTTACCCAGCTCTTCAGCCACGGTCAGGCGCACCTTTTCGACATCACCGGGAACGCGGATGCAGGGTATGATTGCGACATGGTTGGCATTCAGCAGGTTTTCAAGGGCGAAGGGCCCCAGTGCGTCATAAATATTTTCGCGCAACTCCCCTACGCTGGCCCCAAGGCTGCGCAAAATGACACGGCGGATGTCAGCGTGATCGCTGTTACGACAGGTCATGCTCTCTAACCCGCGCTCGAACTCTTCCGCCACTTCTGGTGTGCCAACAAGGGCTGCCAAAACAATCGCTTCGCGCAAGTGCTCTGTGATTTCAGGCGTCAAAGCAGAGGCAAGCGCCGATGATTTAGTCGCTGCCAATGCGTTTTGGGGCGGCTGCCATTTGCCGCCACGGAACCCACCGCCCTTATAGTTGCCGTTACGGCGCTGTGGTCCCGCACGTTTGGTCGAAAACAAATCCCAACGCAGGTCTTTGATCGCCTGACCATAGTGACCCCGAATAGAGGTGTCTTTGATCAGCTTAATTTTTTCGCGCAGCGTCTTATCAAGGGCCGCTTTGCGTTCAGGACTGTCAAAAACCATGCCTTCAGTTTCGCGCTGCCACAACAGCTGAACCATCGGGATGGCACCATCGATTATCTTTTGCAGACCGGGTGCGCCTTGCGCCTTCAGCAAATCATCAGGGTCCAGCCCTTCGGGCATCAAGGCAAAACGCAGCGATTGTCCCGCCTCAAGCAAAGGCAATGACAGATCGATCAGGCGCATTGCGGCGCGCAAGCCTGCCTTGTCCCCATCAAGGGCGATGATCGGCTCTGGTGACACCCGCCACATCATCTGCAGCTGGCTTTCGGTGATCGCGGTACCAAGCGGCGCGACTGCCCCACCAAAGCCGTGCTCGCCCAGCGCGATAACGTCCATGTACCCCTCAGACACAATCAGCGGCTGGCCTTTGCCAACTGCGGTGCGTGCGGGTCCGTGGTTGTAAAGACTGCGGCCTTTGTCGAACAATTCGGTTTCGGGTGAGTTTAGGTATTTCGCGTTGTCATTTGGATCCATCGCCCGTCCGCCAAAAGCAGTGCATCGGCCACGTGCGTCGCGGATCGGGAACATGATGCGACCTCGAAAGGTGTCATAGGGTTTGCCACCCTTCTGGCTGGGCTTGCCCAAACCAGCGCCAAGGATCAGCTCAGGGTCAACCTCTTTGGCGATCAAATGGTCCCACAACCCCTGCCACGTGTCAGGGGCAAAGCCGATTTCCCAGCGTTCTTGTGCCGGTGGCTTTAGACCACGGCCATCCAAGTAGGCGCGCGCATCTGCGCCTGCAGCTGTTTGAAGCTGGAGTTTGAAAAACTTAACCGCATGCTCCATGACCTCAGCCAATTGGGTGCGGCGGTCTGATTTTTCCTGTGCTTTGGGATCTTGGGCTGGCATCGGCATGCCGACTTCGTCCGCAAGAATGCGAACGGCCTCCATAAACCCTACGTTTTCAGTTTCACGGACAAAGGAAATCGCATCGCCTTTGGCCTGACAGCCAAAGCAATAATAAAACCCTTTTTGGTCATCGACGTGGAAACTGGCAGATTTTTCCTGATGAAACGGGCACGGTGCCCACATATCACCCTTGCCCTGATTGGACTTGCGCGTGTCCCACATGACTTTTCTCCCGACCACTTGGGACAGGCTGGCGCGGGTGCGCAAATCATCTAGGAAACCGGGAGGTAAGCTCATGGCATGTATATTGGTGCTGGTGTCGTCAGAGTCTAGTCGTCACTCGCGAGAAAGACACGCTTCTTTCCACTGAGCACTCAAATCGATGCCTTTAAGATCACGGCGTTTGAGTTGATAAATGGGTCCACTCAAAATGGTAATCGCATTGTTGTACTGCTCTGGCCAAGTTGGTTCAGTGGCGGCAATCGCTTCGGCCAATTTGCTTTCTCTTACACGATCCATCCGCGCCGTTTGGATCGCGCCAACTACGTCTGCCTGATATGCGCAGTCATCTTCTTTGCTGATTTCGTCAGCGGCAAAGGTGGGCGTGGCAAGGGCAACAAGGGCTGCAAGTAATGCAAAACGGGTCATCGGCTATCTCCGGTTGGATCAGGAATCGGGGTGTTTCAGGGAATAAGACTACCCGCGAGACGCGAGACCTTCCATAGCCCTTTGCAAATCATGCAAAAGCGTACCCGCCATAGACCTGAACACCATGATCATAAATGTATCATCCCCAGTGCGGGTGATCGAGCTGGCCATGTGCATCAAATCGCTGCGTGCGGTATGCCCTTTTTTGAAAACGTGACTGCGTAGATCTAATGGTGTGACACGGGCCAATACATCCGCAGCACCCGCGCCTTTCAGCGTGACAACCGTCCACCCGTCGCTTTGGTCAGTAAGGGCAGCGTAGTTTGCCAATCCTTGATCCGCCTCACATCCCATCAAGATGAATTGTTCGCGGCCAAACCAAATCGCCCGTGCGCTCGCCTTGGCAGTGCTTCGGTTCGCGGCGGGTACGGTCATTCCATGTGCCGTCTTCAAAGCAGCAGACAGGTCTTTGCCCGTGTCGTTGAAGGGTGAGATAGATGTGACTGGCCCAGCCGCCATCTCAGACAGAGTAACGTTGCCAAGTGTAAGTGGCACGAAGCCATCCATCGGTGTTTTTGCAATCAAATCAACCACGGGTACGTTCCCCTTTCGGATCAAAGACAACTGGGTCACAGACTTCGACAATTGTTTCGATCTGGCGCATGTGATCAACCATTCGCAATCTATCCCCCAATCTCTCAGGCCCACCGCGTACAAATCCCAATGCCATGAAGTGCCCCAAGGTTGGTGAAAATGCGACAGAGGTCAGGTAACCTTTGTCAAATTCAGCGGTGGCCTCGTCCCCTTCATTATACAAATGCGCGCCTGCGGTCAGCTGTTTCACTGCCCCTACGGGCTTAAAGCCCATAAGACGTTCACGGTCTTCATCCAGCATTCCATCACGCGCGGCCATGGTTTTGCCGATGCAATCCTTCTTGGCGCTGATCATCCGCCCCATGCCGATATCAAAGGCGGTCACCCGACCGTGGATTTCCGCGTGGGTGATGAACCCTTTTTCGATGCGCAACACATTGAGCGCTTCGACCCCATATGGTCCGCCGCCCATTTCTGTGGCCTTGGCAGTCAATATACGGAACAGGCTGTCGCCGTATCGCGCAGGCACTGCGATTTCATAGGCATGTTCGCCTGAGAACGAGATACGGAACAACCGCCCCTGAACGCCCGAAATGCTAACATCGCCACAGGCCATGAACGGCCATGTTTCGTTATCAAGTGTTTGGTCCAACAGGCCATTCAGCAGTTCGCGTGACTGCGGCCCTGCAACGGCGAACTGTGCCCATTGTTCGGTCACAGACATTAGACGCACATCCAATTCAGGACGCAGCACCTGGGTCACAAATTCAAGGTAGCGCATCACGGCACCCGCAGCGGCCGTTGTGGTGGTCATCACGAAATGGGTTTCCGACAGACGCGCGGTGGTCCCATCGTCCATCACATAACCGTCTTCGCGCAGCATCAAGCCGTAGCGCACGCGCCCGACTTTGAGGCTGGAGAACATGTTGGTGTAAACAAAATCAAGCAGTTCCGCCGCGTCTGGCCCTTGAATATCGATCTTACCCAAGGTCGACACATCACACACGCCAACTGCGTTGCGCACATAGCCCACTTCGCGGTCACACGATTGTCGCCACGTCTTTTCGCCCTTGATCGGGAAATAGCTGGGGCGATACCACAGCCCAGCTTCCATCATCGGTGCGCCGTCTTCAATCGTTGCCACGTGGCTGGTGGTTTTACGTTCAGGCGCAAAGCCTTTGCCCTCTGCCCCTGCCCCAAAGGCCGCCATTGCAATTGGGCTATAAGGTGGGCGAAAGGTTGTGGTCCCTGTTTCAGGAATACCGCGCCCAGTGGCATCCGCGAGTAACGCAAGGGCTGTGACGTTTGAGTTCTTACCCTGATCCGTCGCCATCCCTTGAGTGGTGTAGCGTTTCATGTGCTCAACAGAACGGAAGTTCTCGAACGCCGCTTGTTTCACATCCTTCACCGAAACATCATTTTGGAAATCGACCCATGCGCGACCTTTGCCCGGGACCGCCCACAATGGTTCCATTTTGTAAGCTGTGTCTTCGGCCTGTGGCATATCTATTTCAACAGGTGTTTTGCCCAAAGCGGTAACAGCCTTTGCTGCCGCCTCAAGCCCCGCGCCCAAACAGGCGTGGGTTGAGAAATCGCCATTGCAGGCACCCGCCACCGTCATGTTAGGGATTGTGCCTTCTTTGGGCACAAAGCTGGCGATATCTTCGCGCCACATCGGTCTGCCGTTCATGTGACATGTCAGATGCACAGTTGGGTTCCAGCCGCCAGACATCGCCAAGCAATCGGTTGAGATGCTTTGGGTACCAGTAGAGGAACGCACGGTGATGGTTTCCAGCCCCTTACGCCCCGTGGTGCCGCACACATGCGCCCCTTTGATCAAAGTATAGTCGCCCAGCGCTTGCACATTGGAACGGCTGTCGATCACGGCGGCCACATGCACACCAGCGGCCTGCATATCCATCGCAGTCCGGTGCGCATCATCGTTGTTGGCAAAGACCGTGATCGCCTTGCCCGGTGCTACGCCCCAGCGGTTTAGGTAACTGCGCACAGCACCCGCAGTCATAATTCCCGGGCGGTCGTTGTTTTGAAACGCAATCGGACGCTCAATCGCGCCTGCGGCTAAGATCGATTGTTTGGCCACGATCCGCCAAAAAGTTTCAAGAGGCGCTTTGCCATCACGCACAGAGGTGTGGTGGTTTACCCGTTCTAACGCCCCAAAGTTCCCTTGATCATAGACG
>Ga0228609_1000309_pt1 | contig 25394 bp, 24 predicted proteins | sample 10DmetaG_FD_190068 | JGI IMG/M metagenome (GOLD analysis project Ga0228609, IMG submission 190068) | Seawater microbial communities from Monterey Bay, California, United States - 10D | ecosystem: Environmental > Aquatic > Marine > Coastal | place: USA: California | collected 2016-11-10 | reverse complement strand
CTATTGTGATAGTATATGAAAACTGTCAGCCTATTTCGCAAGTTGGAAACAGAAAAAGAGGGCGCTGTGCCTAAAATAAATGGTCTTCGCGCTTCCGCATCCGGATGCTTTTCTTCCCTTGCAGCATATGCCGGTCTTGAAGAAACTTCATATTCTTGCGGTGCTGAATAGATCAAAAAGGAAGAAAATCGTTTACATATAGTTCAACGTTATGAAGCTGATGGGGCGGCTTCTGTTGTCTTGCAACACGCATTTTCACCCACTGACCCCACCGTATTTTCGCAAGGGGTCACATTTTAGACCTGTGTCGCAGGGTTGATGATCATGGCACACTTTTGTGCAAAGTGGGATCTGGTGATCCGGTTACTAGACATGCTCAATAATTTGAGTCAGCCGCCAAAAGTTTGTATTCACCAAACGGATCGCGGTTTTTAACACTGCTCCAAAGGGTATTAGCGCGCTCGTCACAGCATGTTTATAAGCTATCGATGAGTGGAAAAAGTAATTGTTTCGAAAATAAAAATGGGCGCATTTTTTGATGCGCCCGAAATTTTTTCATCAAACTGTGTGTTTTTTAGAAGTGCGCGGATTTCGCGCCCGCTGGCTTCTCGATTGGCGGGGCGAACTTGGTTAGGTAGAAGCCAACAAAGACTCGCCTGTTTTCTCAGCGGTATCTTCAACGACACGGCCTTTGAACAGGCGCGTGGATGTTGCGAGAACCGTGTCACCCTTGGCCGCCTTTTCTTGGTTACCCATGCAAAGGTTACAGCCCGGGCGTTCGAGGTAGAGAATGCTCTCATACTCGGTCCGGGCGGTGTTTTTCAGTGAAGTATCATCGAACTCGAAACCGGAGTACTTTTGTAGCACAGACCAGTCGCCTTCTTCCTTTAACTCATCAATGATGTTGTAGGTCGGGGCGGCGACTACTAGCGGCGCTTTAAACTGAACCTTGCCAGAGTCTTTTTCTAAGTTGCGCAGCATCTGAGCGACGATTTTCACGTCACCCTTATGCACCATGCATGACCCACATCCATGATCTGGGCGATGATTTCCTGCGTCAGCTCAGCACCGTCGATAGGCTAAGTCCCTGCTTTTTGCGGGTTTCAATTTCTTCAAGGTATGCTGCATATAAGTTCATGTTAATCTCGATTTTCAACTGTTTATGTGGCGAGAAGTGCCCAGAGTAAGCTGTCAGCTTATGAGAGCGAAATGGTTGTATGCAGCGGCATACTAAAGCGCGCGGAGTTGCAAGGTGTTGGATTGGGGTGAACTGTAGTGGGGTGTTGTGAGCAGGACGTTAACAATGGGCCTCTGTATCCACAGGGTGGGGGCAACTCATACCAGTTTTTTGATCTGTCATAGACACAACGCATAGGTTAAGACATTATCGCAGCCGCGAACCATTGAAGCTTGAGGCAAAATCATTGAAATTAATGCATTTTTTGAAGACCAACTATGGTCATCTTCTATTCGCCCTCGTTGTATTTGGTTCAGCGCTGGATACGAGTATCGGCCTGAATTTTTTGTTGCTGTTTGTCCTTGTCACTTTGGCGACAACTTTCTTTTCTAAATCGACTACTCAAATTAAACTGCCATTTTCGCAAAAAGTGGTGTGTCTCATGTTTGTTGCCGTCTATGCGGCATTCATCCTTTCAGAGTTCGTGACCGTGGGCTTTGATGAAGAGGTTCTTTCCGTAATCGTGAACTATTCGGCAATCGGGCTGCTGGGAGTCGTTGTACTCTCTTGCATGAGACATAAGATCACTTTTGATAGTATCAGCCGTTGGATTGGTGTCGTTGCAATTTTGTATGCCATCATTGCATTGATCGAAGTCTACACTGAACAGACCAATAGAGTTAGTTTTGGATATAATTCCATTCCATTGGGCATGGTATCAGCGCAACTATTGTTTTGGTGCGGGTGTGCTGCATTGAAGCATGACAAGGTGTCTGCGATCGTACTTCTTGGACTTGTGAGTGCGTTTTGGGTTGTTTTTCTAACTGGAAGCAGGATGCCGGTGGCGGTATCCATTTGTCTCTTGGTTACTTGGGTGCTATTCACCAAACAGGCCGCTCGCACCCGCATATTTGTCGTTCTAGGATGCGCCTTAATTATACCAGTACAAGGTATTCTAGCTCCGGATGTTTCCAACGGACTCTTTGGTAGATTTGCAGCACTCGACTTAAGTGTAATGGCTGAAGTTGCTGGCGAGGCTGTCGGTGACGAAGTTGCTGGCGAGGCTCCCAATGTAGAAGCAGCTAGCGAGGCTCCGAGTGTCGAAGTTGCTAGCGGCGATTCCGGAATGCATCGGGCTTGGATATGGAAAGCAGGTCTCGACCTAATATCGCAGCAACCTTGGTTCGGTTGGGGAAGGGACATGGCTTTAACCGATCAAGTGTTAGCGGCAGTCCAAGCACCTGATGGTATTTATACTCAACCGCATTTCCATAACGAGCTTATCGACATTTCCGTGCGTTTTGGTGTTCCTGCAGCGGTTTTGTTGGTATTAAGCTATGCAGGCCTTTTTTGGACATCACCCACTCGACATCATCTCTTGGTTGTCTTCGTGTTTTTGTCCCAATTTTTTGCGTTGTCTTTGACGGACGTTATTTTCAGACATAGCTTAACTCTGTCGATGTTCGTGTTTACTGTAACATTGCTTCTTTTGTACACGTCGCCAAATGCCACTGAGCAAACGGAATAACGTCTTTCACAAGCCATCGATATTCAAGCCTAACCCAAAGGATTACACGCCGGAATGGCACTAAAAACACCAAAGCGATTGATATTATGTATAAAGTGGGGGGATGTCTTTTCGCCCGAGTATGTAAATATTCTATACCGAGCTTGTCGCGCGCATGTGACAGGTCCTATTCAGTTTGTGTGTTTGACCGATCATGCAAATGGGCTTCTGCCAGACATTCACGCGCTTCCAATACCAGATATCGGGCTCACGCAGGACCAGTGGTACACGAGAGGGATTTGGCCGAAACTTGCCTTGTTCCAAAAGGACCTTCACAACCTGTCGGGCCGCGCTTTGTTCATTGATCTGGATATGATGATCGTTGGCTCACTGGACCCGTTTTTTGACGAAACTGACCCTCTAACTGTGTTAGATGTCGGCGATGGTTGGCGCCCAAATGGGACCGCTAAACAGGAGGTCGGCACAGGTGTTTTTGCGTTCAACATTGGTGAGCAAAACCAAATTCTAGATAGTTTTATGACGGATCGTGATGGCGTCATTACAGGGTTTCAAAATGAGCAGGACTATGTCGGTGCAACGGGGCAGGGCATAGGTTTTTGGCCAAAAGGGACGGTCATTAGCTTTAAGCGGTTTTTGCGGCGCGGACTCGGTCGAGATCTTTTTGTCTCGCCACCGCCGCCTGGCCCGGATGTTGCGATTGTCGCGTTTCATGGCGCCCCACGACCGATTGATCTTGTTGCGACCAAATTTTGGGGGCAATTTCCGCATATCGGTCTCGGACCGGTTTCTTGGGTGCAAGAATATTGGGAAAAATATGGGTCTTGATGTTCTTTCGACCGCCGCACATAAAATGAAAACCACTCACACCCTGTCGCGTTAGGACAAATTATGGCTCGATTTTGTGTGACTCTCGTTTGTAACGAGGGCTATTTGGACAAAGCTGGTTTTGTTGCACAGCAGCTTCTTGCGCAGACCAATCGAAATTTCGATGTGCTGATTTGCACTGATATCATCCCTGACCCAAAGCCGAGCTTTCTTCCCCAGGGAGTAGGTCTACGTCAGATCGATTTGGACGATACACTTAAGAACTTACCTCAAAACGAGCGATTGAAACATTATACATATTGGCGTTTGCCGGCGATCGAAATGTTAAGCACAGAGTATGAGAGAATTCTGTACTTAGATACGGATGTGTTCGTTGCCAGGGATGGGCTTTCAGCATTGTTCGATGTGGATATGCAGGGAGCAACGTTGGCGGCCACCCTTGATGTGCACCAGCGTCACCGTCCAGATCGGGCTGTACGTGAATTCACAGTAATGGGTTATGAAACTGCCCCATATTTCAATGCTGGTGTTCTATTGGTTGATGGGCCGCGCTGGCATGAAACGTCAGCGTTCGATCAAATTATGCAACTTGCGAAAAATTCTCCCGAAGCCTTATTTTGCCACGACCAGAGCCTACTTAACATTCAGTTTTACAAAGACTGGTTAGAACTGTCGCCTCTTTGGAACTGGCAAAATTCTAACCGTGTCAATCTCGTGGGAGAATTCATTTCGCCTTATTTGATCCATTTTGTAGGATCTACCAAGATTTGGAACACGCCTGACGGAAGTATTCCAATGAAGTACCATGCCGCTTTTTCAGCCTATGCAGGGCAACCCTCTGCAGAAACACAAGAAACAAAGACTATCTTTAAGTTGCTTTTGAAAAATATTTGGTATTGGCGGAAGACATCAAAATACTTGTCCTCATTTACAAACCCATCAATGACTAAACGCCACTGTCCTTTGGGTTCAGAAAAGAAATAGTTGGACTCTCGACTTGGTGGTATCGTCGTCGTCATACGCAACAGTCATTCCATCATCTCAACTATTTGATCGCGGATCCGGCAATGACGTCGTGCGAAGCATAATTCAGAGACGGTCACCGCCGGGTGGCCTTTGCTTCGTTTCTCAACGGGTTTGAGGTATTTTTTATTGTGACAGCTGTGCGCCTTGGGTGCCAATTGGACTTCTCAGTTGCCGTTCTGAAAATCATGCCTAGCAATTTCATATTTTGCTAGGTATGGATGTGCCAAGCAAAATTTAGAAATGATAGGCATGACCAATCTAAGCAGCATCGCGATGAGCGCATATACAGATTTGGTGCGGCTTCTGAAGGACGACGCATTGTCCGGCGTCGATGGCAAGCCAACGCTGAAGGAACGCGGCGACAAAGGCTATTGGTATGCAGCGCGGCGTGTTGGAACGGCCATGCGGTTCGTCTACATCGGCGAGGATACCGAAGAGACACGCGCTCGCATTGAGCGCATCAAAGAGTTACGCGCCACTGCGAAACAGCGGCAAACCGAGCGGTCACGGCTGGTCCGCCTCTTGCGCGCGGAAAGCATGACACCGACCGACCGGGCGACCGGCTCCATTCTCTCTGCCATGGCCACTGCGGGGACATTCCGTCTAGGGGGCACCATCGTCGGGACGAATGCGTTCCGGCTTTATGAAGGCGAACTCGGTATCCGTCTGCCTATTGGGGGAATGGCGAATACCGGCGACATCGACATCGCTCAATTCGAAAAGCTCAGTGTCGCACTGGAGGACCAGGTTGAACCCGGGTTGGCTGAGACGTTTTCGGCGCTTAAGTTTGACCCTTTGCCCGCACTTGATCAGGGACGGACATGGCGATGGGCTCAGGGTGGCAGTGGCCAGTTGGTTGAATTCCTCACACCCGCCTTTGGTGATGAAACCATTCGCGACCTGCCCGCACTTGGCGTGAACGCGCAAGCTCTAAACTACCTCAACTTCCTGATCGCTGAACCGATCCATGCAGCGGCGATCTATCGATCTGGCATTTTGGTACAAGTGCCGCGTCCAGAACGATATGCAATCCACAAGCTCATCATTGCAGATCGACGGCGTGACGGAGCCGGCAACCTCAAGTCCTCAAAAGATCGCGAACAAGCGGCGTTTCTAATTGAGGCGATGGCCGAGGACCGCCCTGATGATCTCGCCAGAGCTTACATTGAAGCACAGAAGGTCGGCCCACGTTGGCGAGACCGCATTGGCAATTCTCTGGACCGCATGCACCCGACGCGAGACATTCTGGACAGCATCAGCACGTGATCACTTCTCAAAGGGTTTGGCTGCGGGAACATCACCAGATCTTGGACCGCAGATACCAAGACGCGCATGACGTAACAGAACACACAATCGTCCGCAGCGGGTAGCAGACCAAACCTCGGCACATTGCAGCATTGCGAACCCAACATTCGTCCATACCGCGATCACGAGAACCGTGGCGACTGTGATGTGGGGGCATACATTTGGGTCTCTTCTTTTTGCTCATTGATGTGGATCGCATGGGGTCGGACTGGCCGTTCCCTACGCTGCGCTCCGGCAAGCACAAATACGGCTTCCACGCCTGTGGCGCGGACCCTCCGCATTTGCGCTTGCGACCGGTCCTGATGCCCCGTGCTTTTTGATCCCCATAGCAAAAAGGAGAGACCAAAATGACCAACCACTACGTCGCAACAGTTCCCGTCAAATACACCGATGGCGAAGGCCAGGAACGCACCCGGTTCCATCATGTGTCCACGGACGAGGTGTTCGGATCGCTTGGGGCAAGTGGGCAATTTACAGAAACCACGCCTTATGATCCAAGCTCGCCCTATTCATCGTCAAAGGCGGCATCGGATCATCTGGTTCGCGCTTGGCATGAAACCTACGGTCTGCCAGTCGTGCTGACGAATTGCTCAAACAATTACGGCCCTTACCATTTCCCCGAAAAGCTGGTGCCTGTGGTCATTCTGAACGCCTTGGCGGGCAAGGACCTTCCGATTTATGGTGATGGATCGAACGTGCGGGATTGGCTTTACGTCGAAGATCATGCGGACGCGTTGCTAAAGGTATTGGCAGAGGGCGAGACTGGCCGCAGCTACAATATCGGCGGTGAGAACGAGAAGACAAACCTTGAATTGGTGCAAATTCTTTGTGCCATTCTGGATCGTGAGAAACCGCGCACAGACGGAAAATCTTACGCCGAGCAAATCACCTACGTTACGGATCGTCCGGGTCATGATGCACGTTACGCGATTGATCCAACACGTATCCGCGAAGAATTGGGCTGGCGGCCGTCTGTCACCGTTGAAGAAGGGCTGGCAAAAACCGTGCGCTGGTATCTCGACAACGAAGATTGGTGGCGTCTGTTGCAACAGCGCAGTGGCGTTGGCGTGAGATTGGGAACCTCGTCTGTCGAGAAGGGTACATCATCGTGAGAGAACGGGTCGGCGGATACCTCATATGAAGATCTTGGTGTTTGGTAAAACAGGCCAAGTCGCATGTGAATTACAACGTGCAGCGGATGTCGTGGCTTTGGGGCGCGATGATGTCGATCTAACCGATGTTGAGGCCTGTCGTCGCGCGGTTTAGCATCACGCACCCGACGCTGTGATAAATGCTGCGGCTTATACTGCGGTAGATCGTGCGGAAGACGAAGAAGCCGTTGCGCACCAAGTGAATGCGGACGCACCCGCCGCCATGGCACAGGCGTGTGCCGCCTTGGATATTCCGTTTGTGACGATCTCAACCGATTATGTTTTTGACGGGCAGGGCGATGACCCATGGTCGCCGCATGACGCGCCAGCGCCCATCGGGGCTTATGGGCGCACAAAATTGGCGGGCGAAACTGCGGTCTGCGCCGCCCACGGTCGGTTTGCGATCTTGCGCACATCTTGGGTTTTTTCCGCCCACGGCAACAACTTCGTTAAAACGATGCTGCGGCTGGGTCGGGATCGCGATGTGCTGACCATTGTTGGCGACCAGATCGGCGGACCAACGGCTGCGGCAGATATTGCTGTGGCGTGTTTGAAAATTGCCAAGGATCTGGCGGAGAACAAGACCAAAGTAGGCTCATATCATTTCAGCGGCACGCCTGATGTGAGCTGGGCCGACTTCGCCATCGAAATTTTCAAACAGGCGAAGGTCGAATGCATGGTCACGCCAATCCCGTCGAGTGATTACCCCACACCCGCGAAACGCCCAGCCAATTCGCGAATGGATTGCACAACCACAACACGCACTTTCGAGATAGCGCGCCCCGACTGGCGGGTCAGCCTTACCGATGTGTTAAATGAACTTGAGCTGGAGATTTAATGTGACACAGACCGAGACAGGCCGAAAAGGCATCATACTTGCAGGTGGGTCGGGCGCCCGACTTTACCCGATCACCATTGGTATCTCAAAACAACTTTTGCCAATCTACGACAAGCCAATGATCTACTATCCTTTGACAGTGCTGATGCTGGCCGGCATTCGCGAAATTGCATTGATTACCACGCCGCAAGACCAAGACCAGTTTAAGCGCACTTTGGGCGATGGTAGCCAATGGGGGATTTCGCTGACCTATATCGTGCAGCCAAGCCCCGATGGCCTTGCGCAAGCCTATATTTTGGCTGAGGAATTTCTGGACAGGGCGCCAAGTGCGATGGTGCTGGGAGACAACATCTTCTTTGGGCACGGCCTGCCTGAAATGCTAAAATCAGCAGATCAGAACACAGCAGGCGGCGTGGTGTTTGGGTATCACGTGTCTGATCCCGAGCGGTATGGAGTAGTTGATTTTGACGATGAAGGGCGCGCGATCATTGAAAAGCCGAAAGTCCCACCGTCAAATTACGCGGTCACTGGCCTCTATTTTCTGGACGGCACAGCCCCTGCTCGGGCCGCCAAAGTCACGCCGTCCGAACGTGGCGAGTTAGAGATCACATCGCTGCTCGAAAGCTATCTACAAAGTGGGGAATTAGCGGTTGAACGCATGGGGCGCGGTTATGCGTGGCTAGATACCGGAACGCACGCCAGCCTTCTGGACGCGAGGAATTTTGTGCGCACGTTACACAACCGTCAAGGATTGCAGTCGGGCAGCCCAGACGAAGTGGCGTACGTGAACAGCTGGATCAGCGGCGGGCAATTGTTGGAGCGGGCAGGACGGTTTGCCAAGAATTCCTACGGGGAGTATCTGAAACAGATTACGAAGGAGTGAGCCACGTTTGGAAAATGTGAATTCAAGTTAGGTTGCGACATCTTCTTTTAGCTTAGGGTCAGGTCTCATAACCAAAAGATGACGGTTGCGGCGAGGGCGATTGCGGAGAGGAAGACGGTTGGTGATCTGTCGTAGCGTGTGACGACACGACGCTAAACTTTGAGCCTGCCGACATTCGCTCGATGCGATTACGTCGTTTGTAGCGGCGCTTGTCATACTATTTGAGCAGAATAGTTTTGCGATTCTGACCCAACGACGAGGTTCTTACGTAAAGTTGAACGGCAAAGTCGATATTTAACATAATGAACCTTATGCAAATTTGTGATGTGTAGCGGGCACATTCCATTTTGGATTGCATCACTAGATAAATTTCTGATGCAGATCAGGAGGATGTGATGAGACGACCCTACCGCAAAATGAACCTGGATGAACGTAGAATCTTGGCGACGATGCTTCAGGCGAAAGCCACGAAGACAAAGATCGCTGAGGTGCTTGGCCGTGACCACTCTACGATCCACCGTGAGATCAAGCGCAACTGGTGGTATGACGAGGACGTTCCGCAGGCTGATGGCTATTGGCATGTGACAGCGCAGACGCTGGTGGATCGGCGTTACATGAAGCGCCGCAAGCTGGAACAGCACGAGGATTTGCGCAAGGAAGTGATTGCCAAGTTGAAGACCGGCTGGTCACCCGAACAGATCGCTGGGCGGCTGAGGATTGAACCACGTGCGCCGTACCGGATTTGCCACGAGACCATCTATCAATACGTCTATTCTCAAAGCGGCCAGTCTCAGGAACTTGGCCGGTACCTGCCTGAGCGCCAGAAGAAGCGTAAGCCGCGCTATGCCCGCAAGGCGCGTGACCGTGTGTTCCCCTTGAAAACAAGCATCCACCTCAAACTGTCGATCCAGCGTGTTGTCGGCGACGACCGCAGGCTTGCCGCCATATCGACCAGGGCGGCGTTTGTAGCCAATTTGTGCTGTGATACCTGCAAGGCTGGCCAAACGTGCCACACGGTTCTCAGAACAGATCTCACCTTGATCCAAAAGATCATCGTGTAATTTGCGGTAGCCGTAGACCTTGCTGCTGTCAGCCCAAGCCTGCTGGATCAGATCGGTTTGGCGCATGTCTTCCTGCGCACGTTGGCTTAACGGTTCTTTAAGCCATGCATAATACCCGCTGAAATGCACCATCAGCACCCGGCACATTGAACGCACCGAAAACTCCGTCCGATGAGCCTCAATAAACGCGTACCTCACTGAGACTCTCGCGCGAAGTACGCGGTCGCCTTTTTTAAGATGTTGCGCTCCTCGGTCACCCGCCCCAACTCCCGCTTCAATCGTTTGATTTCAGCAGCCTGTTCTGACGTCTCTGCCCTGACACGCAGCGACTTAGAGAACTGAGACTTCCACGTGTAAAGCGACTTGGTACTGATCCCGAGCCGTTCTGCCACCTCGCTGACCGCGTAACCACGCTCAACAACCTGCGCCACAGCGTCCCGCTTAAACTCATCCGTAAACCGAATTCCCTTGTTCATGTCCGTCTCTCCTTGCTTCCAAAATTACCAAGCAAAGCGTCTACAAATCTAGGGGCACCTCAGGTATCGGAAATATAGCGCGGCCTTATGCCGACAAATTGTTGAGAGAAATTTACTGGATGGAGTTCAGGTCAATAGGTAAAGTTCCCAAATTCCTGATTTATCCAAACATATACTCAGCCAGTCTTTTTTCGTGTTCTGCAACATATGATGTTATTTGCTCTCCAAACGCATCGACTTCCAAGTGCGTGCGGGGCGCAGAAACAGTGATGTTGTGTGGATCACGAACCAACGAGCGTTGCAAAAGCCCTGCTATTTGCGCCAGAGCGGCGTCAGGATCAGAGATAACATCTTCGTAAAATAACTTTACCCAGCCATTTTTCGCATGACTCTTCAGGCCAGTTTTTATGGCAGTGTTCATCTCGAACTGGTTCTCAACGACTTGTTCGTGAACAGGGCGCTTTAGGAGATATTTGTAATTTGAAGGTGTCGCAGAATTCCAGATGTTAAGGTCGTGTTTGGTAGTCTGACGTGCGTTCAGATCAGATAATGCCGAGGCCCTGATATCTCGACAGATCCAGATAAATTTAGCTTTTGGAAGCACCTTGGTGATGGCCTGAATTCGATAGCAATTCCAAGCATTCTTGATTACAAGTGGTGCCTTGAACAGGCGCAGGCTTGCTGCAAAAGTCCGCTGCATATGTTGTTCTGTCTCGGACTTAAAGTCGGTAGCGACGCTTTGGCTTGGATGCCCGCTCTCGAACCATTGCATCATGACGGCTGATGCTTCCGAGGGCTCTTGAGGGTGATTGGTTTTGCCGTACTTGCTGTGAAAGCTGATGGGTGTTTGCATGCTCTTTTGCAGAGCCACTCCAACAATAGGCACATCTGCCAGCATATCGTTTGTCATGTTGCTCAAGAAAGGCAAATCAAAGCAAGATACGATCATCTGGTAAAGCAAGGTGCTGCCAGTTCGTGGTGCTCCCAGAATAAAAAGAGCTTCTGGATGCTCGTCCATATTATACGTATCTAATATATGGGCTTGGATAGCCTCCAGCGTAGCGTTTCCCATGAGGCGTCCAACTTGTCTGTTTCAATAGTCTGTGGCGTAAGTATAGCGCAAATTTAGCGGTTGTTCAGGAATGGTCTGGTTCGGTCTCTTCGCGGGGTAATTCCCAGCGTGCGGGGTGGGCAAAAACAGACGGATCATACTCTGTATCTGTTGCAATAAAGAACTCAATAGAACGGTTCAAAATTTCATACCAATTGGCACCGCTGCGATCTGCAGGTTTCCAGTCTCGATAAACTGCAACAGTGGCGTGGTATTCGCCTTTTCCAAGCAACACATCATCATAGGACAAAGAAACTGTCCGCCGATCGCCTGTTTCAAGATTATAGACCTGTTTAGATGACACGTGGCGACACAAGGGTTTGCCGTCCTGCGTGTATAAGAGAACTACGAACCAGCAATCATATGTGCCAGGTTGTGTTGCTTCGATCGTCATCTCAAAGCGCAGCGTATCCGCGTTCGAAAATGCCATCCGCGGGATATTGTTACTGTCTAAAAGAGCCGCATTGGTAATGCGAATGCGATCGTCATTAAGCCAACTGGTATTATCTTCCTCTGGTTCAGAGGGCGTTTTCTCGGAGGTTTTCGCCTCCATAAAGTCGGCGACCGTGTCAACGTACCAATCAGGCATATCCTGTTCGGCATTCTTGCTACTATCGGGGTGGTTGGGATCAAGACCTTTCGAAAGCTTATACATATAAGCTTCATATTCAACGATGACGTTTTTGGCGGGCCCATCTCGCAGAACGATCCCGTTGTCGATCCAGATACAACGATCACAAAACTGTAAAATCTGGGTCATCGAATGGGACACAAGCAAAAGCGTACAGCCGGTTTGCGTCAGTTTCTCCATGCGATTGGAGGATTTGACGGAGAAATACGCATCCCCTGCCCCCAAAATTTCATCAACAATCAGGATTTCGGGCTTGATCGCGGTCGCGCAGGCAAACTGAATACGCGCTTGCATGCCAAGCGAGTATGTTTTCAGGGGTTGATCAATAAAATCCCCGAGCTCACAAAAGTCGATAATATCGTCTTCGACGGCTTTTCGTTCGGCGGGTGAGTAGTTTTGATATATGAGAGCCGCATTGATGTTTGCGCGTCCAGTAAATTCCGGGTGAAACCCCAATCCAACCTGCATCAAAGCTTGCACATTGCCCTGTACATTCAATACGCCACCGGTTGGTGTAGTGTTCCGGCTGATAAGTTTGAGCAGCGTTGTTTTTCCAGAACCATTGCGCCCGATAATACCGATTTTTTCTCCCTCATGGATCGTGAGGTCGATTGATCTCAAGGCCGTGTGTTTAGGGTACTCTGGTTTCTTGCGAAACCGCAGCCGATGCAATCCCAGCATATCCGACAATTGTGCGGTGGGGCTTGGGAACAGGGAATACTCTTTGTAAAGTCCTCGCGCCGTGATGACAGCATTTGCACTGTCATCAGACGTCTCGTCATGCATGACGGTATGCTTAGATGTGATCTGCAATGATCCGTTTCCCGATAGTGAAGAAGTGAAAGAAACCGTGGAACGACAGTACTGCGAAGCAGACGCACCCGATCAAAATAGGCCAAGCTGGGACTTGCCCCAAGACAAGGATCGACTGGAACGCCTGAACATAATAGGCAAATGGATTGACGTAGAGCAGGATTTGAAAGGCTGCAGGGACCATGTCCGGAGTGTAGGCGATAGGGCTGGAAATCAGCAAAATGATAACAATATAGCCAACCATCTGCTGGGTGTCCTTGAGGACGAGATTGGCCAGGGACAAGCCCCAGACGAGCCCCAATGTCATCATGGTTAAAAGACCGACAATGGCAGGTAGAAGAAGCCAAGCGAGATACACTTCGCCCATCAGAACTTTGGAACACAAGATGATCCCGCCGCCGACAAGTAGGAACGTGCCAGCAGAGAAAACTTCACGTGCTGGGATCAACTCGGCGGGGAAAATTAGATTGAGCAACAGCGCCCGATCATTGGACAATGAAATCGTCCCTGCACTGAGCGCTTGACCAAATGCGATGAAAGGAACGAGGCCGGAAAAAATATAGAAGATATAATCAATCAGGGACAGATTGATCGGCTTAACACGGAAGATGAAAGAATAGAGGATGGCGTAAAGCCCCAGCAGGATACATGGACCTATCACAAGCCAGGCTAAACCCAGCACAGAACCTGCATAGCGCGCGCGCGTCACCTGCATCACGGAAGCAGTTAATGCTTTACGATGTGCAAGAATTTCACGATAGGGGGCCAATAGAACATGTCCTATGGTGCCTGTTTGCGTGCTATCAGCCTTATTATTCATGTTCTGTTAGCACCTTGATAGTTGTGTAACTCGGTTGCTACATCTACGGCCTTGCGCCCGATCACAACAATATCTACGGGCCGCATAACCAATCGCGCGAGAAAGGATACAGCAACATCCATAGCTGTGATCTTCTCGGCTCCAGCAGCAAGGGCCTCTTCACAGAAAAATCCCTGACCAATTCCAACATCACAGACATGCTTGTTTTTTACGTCTGGAATATAGCGTAGTAAATTCTTGGCCTGATTACGCAGGAAGCGCCGGTCAATATTGCTTTTCTCAAGGTTTTTCTGGGCAAGGCCTTCGTAGTTCTGACTATAGCCTTCGAACAGACCGCTTTTCCGATCAGCGGTGCTGAGAAAATCATCCATGCCGTTGATCTGACCAGATTTCCATCCGCAGGCTGCACAAGTGCCGGTTTTCTGGGGCAAATTATAAACTGCGCAATCAGGGCAAACTAACATGGTAAAAGGATCTCCATACGCGGATTTTCACAGCGCTAAATTGCTGCGTGTGTGGAAGTACCCTATCTATAGGCTCTCCATTCTAAGCCTCAAGCGGATTGTGTGTTTTCTTCAGATATTTTGTCCCGCCGTGCTTTGAGCTTTACCCCCTCGTAGCGCACAAAATCTTTCAAACGGTGGATGGCACTAACCTTTTTGCGCTCTTGCCAGTCCACATTTTCCACTATTTTCGCAAGCTGCTCTGAATAAAACTGGGTACGCAGCTCGGGTCTATTCATGATATCCTCATAGGCGCTGTCCACGAGGTTTTGTAAGTATTCTGCATCCCTGAGGTGGTTGAGAACCTGCGGGTAATTGGAGCCATCTTCCATCAAGGGAATATAGTGTTTATCGGGTTGTAAGACGCCTCGATAGGCTCCTGGATAAAGAATCAAAGCTGTCTTTGCGGCAATTGCCTCAAGCAGCTTCGGAGTGATTGTGGCGTGTTTCACATTCCCTTCAAAGGGCTGCAGGACGTTTTCCCAAATCTCCTCAAATCCAGCAGACGGATGGGCCGCTTGATAGGTTTCGACAAAGGTATCAAGATTGCCCTCAAAATCAAAAATAGTTGCTCCGCCCTCTACTCCCAACGTTGCACGCCCGCTTTGTAAAAAGTCATCCCAGCTTTTGCCATAGATGCGGCTGTCTTCATCCCATTCGATATCTAGCTTTAGTGCATCATCTCTGGCGAGTTTCTTAAAACCAGCGCCGATTTGCGATTTTTTTTGCGCGAGACGGCCTAAGCTATAGATCAACTGGCGGCCTCGATAGACAACGTCCAAAGGTCGGTCTGCTATAGGAATGGTCTGTTGTTTTAGCAGGCGGTTTGAAATGTAGCCTGGCAAACAGCTATAAAAAAAGACCCCCTCAATCTCAGGCTGGTTGTAAACCAACGGCAAGTTTTTCTGCGAAATCGAAGACAAGATAGCGCGCGCGCCCAAGCGCTCCATTTGCTTTTGCATCTGGATGACATGGCGATATTCATCCTGGATAATTTGAACGATCGGGATCCGGCATTTGAGGATGAAATATTACCAGATTCGTGGCAGGTAGTATTCGCTTAAAATATAAATTGAGTAGTGAATGACAATAACGTCAGGGCGAGACACCGGCAGATTTTCGAGGGCGTCATGGATTGGATTAACCATTGTGATCGAATGGCCGGGCATGTCACAAACACTTTGAATGTGGTCTTTAACAACGCCGGCAGGGTGTCTGTCATCGGCTAAAAATAAGACGCGCACTTTGCGTCTTAGAGTTTTTGGACGCTTATATCGAGCCTCGGACAAGTCGAAACAGTACTGAGATATTGAATCCGTTTCTTCAATCAAGCGAGCAACCCTTCAATGACAACTTTGATTTCAGGGGCCACTTTTTCATAATATAGTGCATGGCCGCGTGCGCCCAAATGCAGCCCATCTTCCAACAGGAAATCAGCAGCGCATCCGCCCTTCTTCAACTCTTCAAGGAAAACCTTTTCCACGTCGATAAAGAAGACATCTGCCCCAGCCGTATGCGCAATGTCACGCACTGCCTGATTATAGGACCGATTGCTATCCTCATAGGTGATCGAGGTATTTGGCAGGATGATATCCGTACGAGACGTCGGATGGTTATTGTTCAAAACGAAGGCGCGCGCGCCAGACCGGCGACCACGTTCGATGATCTCTTGCAGGTTTGCAATAAATGCCGCGCGGCTGACCCGTGGGACCCCTTTGTCAGAGGCCCAATAATTGCAATCATTTAGTCCAAACTGAAGTAACAACACATCCGCGCCGTGTGATTGGACCTGATAAGGCATATCCTCAAGAGCCTGACGCGTCGTGCGCCCGTTCACCGAAGCATTGGTCACGAGCCCTTCATAGCCGTAATCTTTGACCCAGGCATCAATATCGCGCGCCAGGCGTGTGACCCATCCATTATAAATCGACACACCCTGACCCACGCAAATAGAATCGCCGAAAAAGGTCATGCGGAATTTTTCTGTAGAGTCTGAGGACATCATATAAGTTTTCTAAGCTATTAGTGACGTTATGGCTGTGATTGAAGCGCAACCAAAGCGACGTGGCGCCCGTTCGGATAGACGGACGTCACATCGGTTTGCATATTTGCTGCCTCAGAACTATACTTCGGGGACAAATAGGGCTCGATCGCGGTGAATGTTTCTCGCCCGCCCCAAGCCAGAAGGCAGAGGTATTCTTCGGCGTCTACGCGGCGTGTCAGATAAAACCGTGGTGTGTTGTAATATGTCAGTGACATGCGCACTTGGGTCGAACAGGAGGTAAACCGTTCCACAAATAACGCGAGCCGCTGATCGACATTCGGGAAGATGTCATTTGCAATCACCACGTCAAAATTCCCTTTTGGCAAAAACTCGTACCAATCTGACTGATGAATGAAGGCGCGTCCAGCCCTGTCTTCTATCGCTTTTGCCGCATGCATGTCGTCATGCGCCATCAAATCCACAAGATGGTAGTCATGGCGTTTTGCCAGAACCGAAGACAAAGCAGTTATACCACCCCCGATATCCAATATGCGCATCCGGGGGCCGTCTGACAGTAAATCACCATAGAGTTGCTCGAACACAAGCCGCTTGGGCGGCGTGTCGCGCAACCATTTTTGGCAGGTCAGTGCCTCGTCCTGCGCCCCGGAGTGACTGTCCAGCAATGCCGAAACCGTGTCCCGGGATAAATACTCGTCCAGCATATGCCGTGTTAAAATCTGAAATGGCTTCATCGACAGATCATTTCTTGGCGTGGGCATATAGGTCCAAACCAAACCTATGGCCCCATTTCAGAAAGCGCTCTCGCGACATTATGCGGAAAAAATACTCTTTTCCAATATTCTCTGGAGTGACAGATACAGATGAGAAATCTCTAAGAAGCCAGCGTAGTTCTTTGGGAGATACGAATGCGGTTTCAGGGGCCGTTGAACCATCTTCATTCGCGTCGTACCTCGCATCATCCACGGACGTGAGGTTCATTTTTTGAACTGGCGAAAAATACCTCCGAGCAGAGGTAAAGGGCTTCTCAAAAACTTGCCGATAGGACAGCGCATTATAGACCATAATATGGGCAGATCCACTGGGGCGAAGCACGCGGTAGACTTCGCTGAGTGACTTGGGCAAATCACCAGTATGGTGGAGACACCCGATCGAGACCACGAAGTCAAAGCTTTCATCGGGGAATGGAATATCTTTGGCAGAGCCTTGCAATGCATTCGCTTCAACTTGCAAGATATTTGACCGGTTATGGCTCATCTCAACGGGGCCCGGTGCAATATCAAGCCCCGTGTAGCGTGCACCATTGCGCATGAAAATTGAACTGATCGTGCCGTAGCCAAGACCAATTTCAAGCACGTCTTTGCCATCCACTTCGGCCCCGGGAATGTGCTTTTCCAGATACGGATAGAAGTCCAAATACCAGGCGTCAAACTTGGCAAGGCTGGCTTCGGAATGGTCTTCGATTCCGATGCTTTTGGCCAAATGACTGCCACAAAGCTCAGTCCAAAATGCTGAGTTTTCTAAATCGACATTTTCGCTCATGTTATTCCTCAAAATTTCTGTGCCACAATTTAGACGTCGATAAACTTCTGGTGCCATAACTCCAGTCCCAACAGGGCCCAAAGATTTCGTCCATATGCGCTTTGTCCGTCAAGGACTTTGTCCAATGTAAATCCATCGCCAAGGTAGCTACGTGTCTGCGCCCGGCTTGATCCCATAATGTCGCCCACCATGTCCCGGGCAGGCCCACCTTGGCGTAGCCAATCATTCAAAGGCACGGGGAAGCCCATCTTATCTTTGCGCTCATTGATTGAACTTGGCAATTCAGGTGAAAAAACTTCTTTTAGCATGCGTTTTAGAGACCCATCCTTGAACTTAATATTTGCCGGAATTGTCGCGGCAAATTCAATGAGTGGGTGATCAAGGAAGGGAACGCGGGATTCAACGCCATGCGCCATACTCATCCGGTCCTCGACTTGCAGCAATGCTGGCAAAAGCGTCTTGAAATCGAAATGCGTCATTGAATTAAGGTAGTCATCAGGGCCAAGATTGTCGCCCCAAAAGATCGACTTGAACTCTTCGCGCGTGCTTTCCTGCTCGAGGCATTCTGGCACGATGATCTCAGAAAACGTATTTGCGCGGTTCACAATCCGCCAGTAACGATCATCACGTTCGCCGAAAAGTCCTTTGGACCAAACCTCGCGCATGAGCGGCTTGTACTGCTCAAGTACGGTGAGGTTGTCGAGCATCGAACCAAAGGGTACATCATACGTGCCATCGTTTAGTGAGCCTCCGAGCGCGCCTTTCAAGCACTGCTCAAGGTATCCGACCATGTAGCGTGCGTAGCCGCCAAATATTTCGTCACCACCTTGCCCGCCAAGCACCACTTTGATGTGTTTGCTCACCTCCTGGCTGACCATGTATTGGGGAAAAGAACCCGGGCCTGCGATTGGTTGATCAAGGTGCCAGATAACAGATGGCAGGGTGTCAACAAAATCCGCTTCGGTAATATCTCGCACATAAAGGTCCATGTCATTCGCTTCGGCGAGGTCACGGGCAAAACGGCTTTCGTCATAGATATAGTTGTTGTCGGTGAAACGCCCATTAAAAATCTTGAATGGATCTTCGGGACGCGTGGCGCGGCCCATCGTGGCTAAAAGGCTTGAGTCCACACCACCAGAAACATAGGCACCAACTTCTACATCCGCGCGCATATGCACATCAACGCTGTCATGGAGTAACTCGCGCAGTCTCTCTTCGAACCAAGCCTCATCATGGGAGCGGTCGATCTCGTACTGGACCTCCCAATAGCGCTCAATCTGTAGCTCTTTACCCGGGTTAACCCAGCCGTAATGGGCTGGGGGTAATTGCTGTACGTGTTGGGTAAGAGTCTTATCACCCAAACAGAATTGAAACGTGAAATAGTCCGCCAAACCCGGCGCATTTACCGAACGTTCCGAAAGAAAGGGCAGCAGGGCTTTGACTTCAGAGCCAAAATGAAAGTGCCCGCCCTCTTGCGACCAGTAGAACGGCTTGATGCCAAAGCGGTCGCGCGCAACGAACATACGCTGCTCAAGCTTATCCCAGATCGCAAAGGCAAACATACCTCGCAGACGGCGCACGCAGTCAGCTCCCCATGTTTCGAACGCGCGTAGGATGACTTCGCTGTCAGATGAAGTGTTGAAACGATGCGCGCCCAGTTCGGCGCGCAGCTCAATGTAGTTATAAACCTCGCCATTGTAGGTCATCACATAGCGGCCATCGTCCGATGCCATCGGCTGCGCCGCGCTCTCGCTTAGATCAATGATTGACAGGCGCACGTGGGACAGCCCCACTTGGCCATTGTCTGACACCCATGTGCCCTCGCCGTCAGGGCCGCGGTGGCGGATACGGGACATGCCCTCTTCGAGATCTGCCAGTGAAGCCGCTTTTGCCCGTGGGCCCGCTTCAACGAAGCCAAAAATTCCACACATCGCTTGCCCTCCGGTGGTCGTGTTTACAGGCCCATCAAGCCTGTGCTTGCGCCATCAGCTTGCCGTGCTTATCCATGCAAGCCGTGATCCGCGCGCGGTTTTCCATTGTCCACTCTACGGTGCGCTGGATGCCGGTACGCACATCGACCTGCGCTTCAAATACCAGTTCTTCGCGCGCTTTGTCAGTCGCCGCAAAACGATTGCCCGACTTGTCCCATGTCCGTGCAGGTTTTAAATCAATCGGGGTTTTGTTACCCGTGAATTCATTGATCAGTTCGGCCAGCTCGCGGATCGTGGTCTCTGCGCCAGTGGCCAGATTATACGTCTCGCCCGCACCGCCCTTGAGTGCGCAGGCTTGCAAACCGCGCGCCATATCTTCGACAAAGATGAAATCGCGGCTGGTCGTGCCACCATTGTCCAGTGGCAGCGCTTCACCGCTCAAGGCGCGCCAGATAAATGTGGGCGTCACATTGCGCCACACCGTGTGGACCGTGCCGCGCCATTGCCCTGCCCCGAGAATTTCACGTGGACCATAGGCATTGGAAAACCGTGCTTTCACAAACGGCAGACCGTGCTGCTGATAGTAAAAGTTGCCATATAGCTCGCCAATGATCTTGGAGATCGAATAGGGACTGTCATGGAACAGCGAGATTGGCTGATCTTCCGTCGTGGCTTCCGCTTCGCCGTAGGTTTTCTCAGCCACAGCGCAGGCAGCTGCGGCATAGACCACCTTCTTGAGGGTCTTAATCTCTTTGAGACGTTCAAACAGCTTTAGCGTGGTGAAGGTGTTGTTGTCATGATCCGCAATCGGATCCGCGATGGATGACTGATTGCCGTGAAAGCACGCCAAATGGAACGCATAATCCAGATCGTCGGGTAAAGCGGCCAGAATACTATCATTCGTGATCGAGCCATAAACGAAGCGCACACGCGCGTCTTGCGGGATGTTAGATTGATCCGACGAGATCAAATTGTCCACGACCACGATCTCGCGCGGGTCATGCTCTAAAAGCTGATGCACCAAGTTGGAGCCGATAAAGCCAGCACCGCCAACCACCAAAATGTTTTGACCTTTGAAGGTCGCGTTGCTGCTCATTGAGGGGCCTCTTTTCAGTCTTGTGCTTTGAGATGGGAGAAGACGTCGGAAATGCCATAAGTGTCGTACCACTTAAGTTGGCGTGCGATCATCTCGTCGAAACTAATTGCGGCTTTCCAGCCGAAATCCGCCTCTGTTTTGGAAGCGTCCAGATAGACGGCAGGCACATCGTCGTCGCCGGGTGGCACGATTGGCACGTCCACATCGCCAAGCGCTAGATACGCGCAGACCGCATCGAAGATGTCTTTGACTTTATGCGGATCACCCGTTGAGACGTTATAGGCCCCTGTCGGCGCACCCTCGATGATGGCCATATCCATGAAGGCGATAAAGTCCTGCATGTCCAGAAAATCGCGCGAGGTGTCAGAGCAGAAACAGCCCTTGCCCTCTTTGAGGCGTTTATAGAACGTCGGGATTGGACCGATAGCCAGACGCGGGCCAGTCACATTGGCAATGCGCAGGCTAAGTGTGGGCACAGTCGACATGTGCATGAACGCTTCGCCTGCAGTCTTGGAAATACCGTAGCTGGTGAACGGTGCCGTACGGTGATCCGCGGGAATAGGCAGCGCATCGGGGCGACCATAACACAGCGCAGTCTGGAAATTGATCAGACGCTTAGCCCCCACCTCTTCGGACGCGCGTGCCACGTAGATCGAGCCAATCACGTTCGTGGCTGCGTCTTCGGCCCAGTCTTCGGGGTCTTTGTACGCCGCCGCCGCGTGAATCACGACGTCCGGTTTGAACGCTGCAAACTCTGCATCCACAAACGCTTTGTCGCTGATCGATCCTTCACGCACACTCAGACCTGCCACATTTGGTACAACTTCGCGCTTACCTGTCGCGAAGTTGTCCAGAACGCAAATCTCGTGGCCCGCAGGCAACCAATGCTCAATTAGGTTCGAGCCGAGACAGCCCGCCCCGCCTGTGATCAAAATACGCATGGCGCTGGCCCCTTATGCTTTGGCTTTTTCGTCTTCTTCAAAACGCAGATGCGTGTACTCGCCCAGCGTGCCGTGCTCTTTATAATAATCGATCGCCGAGGTGACGAATTCTTGCAGCGGAGTGAATTCGATCGCGCCGAAGTCCTCAAATGTCTTGGAAGGATCGAGCAAGATGGATGCCACATCGTCAGGGCCCAGCGGGCGCACTTCGACATCGGGCTCTTCGTTGAAACCCATGGCGGTGACGACCGCGTCATACAGCTCTTTGATCGCAATATCTGTGCCGGACGAGAAGTGATAGGCGCCGTGGCCCGTGCCGTCGATGGCTTTAACCACTGTGCGTGCAAGGTCTTTGACAAAAACGAAATCGCGGCGCGCTTCAGTGACAAAGCACTTCTTGCCGTCTTTCAGACGCTGGAAGAAGATCGGCAGAGGACCGGCCACGTTGCGCGGTCCAACTACGTTGGCCAGACGGAAGGTCACGAAATCCAAACCCGAATGCTCAAGATAATACTCGTTCGTGGTCTTGGAAATAGCATAGCTCGAACCTGCGGGGTTGCGCGCATGACTGAGCGGGATCGGGCTATGCTCTGGCTCAAGACCGTAGCACAGCGCTGTCTGGAAATAGACGAAGCGTTTGACACCGACTTGCTTGGACAGGTTGACCATGAGCGCGCCGCCGACACAGTTTGTCAGCGTGTCGTTGTACCAGTCATCTGGGTCTTTATAGGACGCTGCCGTGTGCACGACCGAGTCTGGTTTGAACTCTTCAAAGAGCGCCGTCATCTTATCTTTGTCGGTGATTGTCTCCAGCACGATGCGCAGCTTGGGGTGCTCGACCAGATGTTCGATGCGCCCTGTGGTCAGGTTATCCACTGCGACCACATCGTCGCCGCGCTCAAGACACATCTCAACGACGTGGCTTCCGATTTGGCCCAAGCCACCTGTTACGAGTACTTTCATTGTAATGCTCCATTGTCTTTCACGTCTCGTTCAGCGGACCGTATCTTTTGGCTCAAACCAACTTGGCCGCAATTTGTTCCGCTGCGTCGCCGCTTCCATACGGCGAAACCTGTGGTCTTTCCAGTGATGTTTTCACCATCTCTTCAAAGGCGGTGACAATCCGCTCTGCATCTGCGCCTACAATCCGGTTCCAGCCCAGGTTTACCGTTTCAACCCATTCGGTCTCATCGCGCATGGTGATGCAGGGAACGTCATAGAAGAACGCTTCTTTTTGCACGCCGCCGCTATCCGTCACAATAACGGCTGAAGCCTGTTCCAGTGCGAGCATATCAGTAAAAGACAGCGGATCGACGGTGATCAGATCTTCTAACAAAGCCTCCAATCCCAGCTTCCCCACAAAAGCACGGGTGCGTGGATGCAGCGGAAGAACGACAGGGTGGCTTTTGGAAATGCGCCCAAGCGCGCCCAGAATAGATGTTAGGCGCGCAGGATAATCGGTGTTTTCAGCCCGATGACAGGTGGCAAGAACAAAACCCTTCGGAGTGAGGCCAAGGTCTGACAACGCAGTGCTTTCACGTGCCGCTTTGTCTTTGTAGTAGAGCGCGACATCGAACATCACATCTCCAGGCAAGTGCACGCCTTTGGTGAGCCCTTCGCTTGCCAAGTTGTCCACTGCCGTCTGCGTCGGGCAGAAAAGCAGTTCAGAAATTCTGTCCGAGAGAATGCGATTCACCTCTTCGGGCATGCCCATATTGTAAGACCGTAGTCCGGCTTCCACATGCGCAATCGGAATATGCAGCTTGGCTGCGGCAAGGGCACCCGCCAGCGTCGAGTTTGTGTCACCATAGATTAGAACCCAATCAGGGCGTTCTTCTATCAGAAGCGTTTCGATCCCCTCCAACATACGGCCCGTCATCTGACCATGACCGCCGCCAGCGATTTCTAAATTACGGTGCGGCTTGGGGATATCGAGCTCTTCGAAAAAGACGTCCGACATGTTGGCATCAAAATGCTGACCGGTATGGATAATCTTTTCGGATAGCTGGTCTGAGAAATGAGTGCGGATCGCGCGGCTGACTGCCGCTGCTTTAATGAACTGCGGGCGCGCGCCGACGACGGTGAAAATCTTTTTCATAAGAGGGCCTCTTTAACGGTGCGCGCAACCAAGCTGACAGCGCTCTCATCCATATATGGATGCATGGGCAGGCTCATGACCACATCAGCAGCACTATCGCCGTGCGGCACAGCGCGACTGTTATCGGCCACCGCAGGCTGTTTGTTGAGCGGCATCGGGTAATGCACAGCCGTCGGCACACCTTTGTCTTTAAGATGCGCTTGCACCTTTTTGCGCTGATCCACACGGATGGTGAATTGCGCCCAAGCGGACACATTATGCGCTTCGATATGAGGCAGAGCTACATTACTGTCTGCGAACGCTACGCGGTACATATCCGCGACAGTATTGCGCGCTTTCACTTCGTCAGCGAGGATTGCCAGTTTTGGCAGCAAAATAGCGGCTTGCAGCGTATCAAGGCGACTGTTTACGCCGACGCGCACATGGTGATAGCGCTCAGCTTGGCCGTGACGCGCAACTTGGCGTAGCGCATGCGCGAGGTTTTCATCATTAGTAAACATCGCGCCGCCATCACCGTAACAGCCCAGTGGTTTGGATGGGAAGAAGCTGGTGCAGGCAATATCAGACACGTTGCACGACTTGCGATCCTTATAGGAAGCCCCAAAACTTTGGGCTGCATCTTCGATCACTTTGAGACCGTGCTTTTTTGCGATCGCATTGATCACATCAAAGTCTGCGCATTGACCATAGAGCGAGACTGGCAAAATGACCTTTGTGCGCTCGGTGATGGCTGCTTCCAGCAGCGCAGAATCCATGCAGAAAGTCGCCGGATCAATATCTACATAGACAGGTTTCAATCCCAGCAGCACCGCCGCCTCTGCCGTTGCTATATAGCTAAATGCAGGCGTGATGATCTCGTCACCGGGTTGCAAATCTAGCGCCATGAAAGCAATTTGCAGCGCGTCCGTGCCATTGGCGCAGGTAATACAGTATTTGGCACCCACAAACGCGGCGAGCTTTTCTTCCAACTCTGCAACTTCTGGGCCAAGGATGTATTTGCCATGCGAGAGCACACGGGCGATGCCCGCTTCAATATCGGTGCGCAAGCGATCTTGCTGCGCGGCCAAATCAACAAAAGGGATCATGCGATTTCCTCCAAGCGGGTGAGGGTCATACCTGATAAAACATAGCGATCGCCAGTATGCGAGCAATCTACTTCACCAGTGCCCTCAAGCGGCAAATCAAGCTGTTCGCCATAGGCGCTCATCCAGCCGATTTGGTGTCCGGGCACGCCGACAACCAGAGCAAAATTAGGCACGTCCCGATTGACCACAGCGCCCGCGCCGACAAAGGCATAGGCCCCGATTGTGACGCCGCACACAATGGTGCAATTGGCCCCTAGCGTGGCGCCTTTGCGCACACGTGTATCGCGGTACTCACTCTTGCGCTCAACCAAAGAGCGCGGATTGTAGACGTTGGTGAAAACCATGGAGGGGCCACAAAAAACCCCCTCATCCAAGGTCACGTTATCATAAACCGAAACGTTGTTTTGCACTTTGCAGCCATCACAGATGACGGCCTTATTCCCGACAAAAACGTTCTGACCCAGAGAGACGCCTGAACCGATATGCGCCCCGGCACAAACATGCACGAAATGCCATACCCGCGAACCCACGCCGATCTGCGCACCCTCGTC
>Ga0228609_1000308_pt1 | contig 25402 bp, 22 predicted proteins | sample 10DmetaG_FD_190068 | JGI IMG/M metagenome (GOLD analysis project Ga0228609, IMG submission 190068) | Seawater microbial communities from Monterey Bay, California, United States - 10D | ecosystem: Environmental > Aquatic > Marine > Coastal | place: USA: California | collected 2016-11-10 | reverse complement strand
TTCTAAGTTATATTCTTCAGAGATAATGCTGTTTTCCCATTTGTTAGCAATAAGCCTTGCTTTATCTAAACAATCTTTATTATGCTGTTTATCTATTGGAGACTTTGGGTTTGTAATCAAATAAAAATCTAAAACCTTACTTGGTCTGTGCATCTTTACCTTTCCATCAATGTCAGTATATCGTGCACCATTGTACCTCAACCTAATTGAAGTAGTTCCATTCTTGTTTTCTATGAACTCAGTCTTGATTCTTGACATATCAAAGGGGTATAATTTTTTAAATGGGCACAAATTTTAATTTAAATGGGCACATTATGGGCACATTATGGGCACAAATATAGAAACTTAATATAACTAAATCAAACTAAATGGTATTGTAAAATCAATAAAAACAAGGTATTAGGAAGAAAATAGAGTTTAATAGTTATAGTTCCATATACTCTACAATAATTTGACCTAAGTTCCAGCTAGGAATAAAAAAGGTAAAGGGTGAGGGTTCTAATACTTCTTTAAAGATTCGATTTTGAAGGACAGTGGAATTTCCGGTAATGATGGTAACCGAAAAAGACCCTTTTTCTTTCTCATTTCTTAAAAATTCGTGAACTGCTTCCATAGCTTCTTTATGACGAATTCCGTGGAGATCAAGGTTTTTGATAGTGCTTAATAAATTTAGTTTCTGTTGGACAAATAGCGTTCAATATGCATTTGATCTAAGGCTTCAGAATCACCGTATTGTTGGCGCAATTCTTTCAAACGAAGGTGCAGCTTCTTTTGAACTTTTTCATATTCTTTTTGCCCATATACATTATTCATTTCTGAAGGGTCAGTCTCAAGATCATAAAGTTCCCATTCATCTATATCGTAATAAAAGTGCATGAGTTTGTAACGCTCGGTTCGAACTCCATAATGTCTTTTTACCATATGGACCGAGGGGTACTCATAATAAGTATAATAAATTGCATCACGTCCTTTTGTCGTTTTCTGATTTACAATATTGCGAAAAGATTCTCCCTGTAAATCTTCGGGAATGGGTGAATTTGCATAATCTAAAAAGGTTGGGGCGAAATCTAAGTTTTGAATGAGCGCTTCTACTTTTGAACCTGCAGGAATTTCTTTAGGATAGCGCATCAAAAGGGGAGTACGCAGTGACTCTTCATACATGAAGCGTTTGTCAAACCAACCGTGTTCACCCAAATAAAACCCCTGGTCAGAAGTGTACACCACTATAGTGTTTTCAGTTAAACCTTCCTGATCGAGGTAATCCAGAAGGTCACCTACTCCATCATCTACAGATTGGATGGTGCGTAAATAGTCTTTTAAATACCGATTAAATTTCCATTTGGCAAGTTCTTCTCCTTTTAAATTTAAGGCTTTCATGGCATCATTTTTTGGAGTGTAAGCACCTAGCCATGCGGCTTTCTGTGCCGGAGAAAAGCGATCCAATTCGTGTTCAAAACCTGTGGTATTTCCGTAGGGATCTGTCAGCATTTTAAAATCATGCCCCCATCTTCCATGACCACCGTTCCCGTGAGCTCCAGCAATTTGTTCTTCCGAAGCAGCGATGAGCATTTCTTGTGTTTTTGCGGCAGTACCTCTGTTGGAATAATCGTCAAAAAAGTTGGCCGGGGGATCAAAAGTTTGATCATCAAATAACGTCAAGTATTTTTCCTCTGGTTTCCAATTCCTGTGAGGCGCTTTTTGGTGATACAGCAGTAAGAATGGTTTGTTAGGATCTCGTTTATTTTGAAGCCAATCCAGACTTAATTGAGTGGTAATCGTAGTGACATACCCATTGATTCTTTTTTTGATTCCATCAATTAGAAAATCGGGATTATAGTAGTGTCCCTGTCCAGGTAATACTGCTGAATAATCAAATCCCTGAGGGAGACCTCTTAGATGAATCTTTCCCACCATTGCAGTTTGATACCCCGCAGTTTGTAATTGTTTTGCAAAATTATCCTGATCCCAGTTAAAATCCTGAATATTATCTACTTTTCCATTCACAAAACTATGTTTTCCCGTCAGCATAACAGCTCTACTGGGTGCGCAAATAGAATTGGTGACAAATCCTTTGTCAAAACGCGCACCTTCATTTGCGATGCGATCAATATTGGGAGTATTATTAAGTCCATGACCGTAAGCACTTATTGCTTGATAGGCATGATCATCAGACATGATAAAAACTATATTTGGGGGAGGATCTTTTTTATCACAGGAGGTAAAAAAAAGAATACTAATGGTAAGGATGAAGATCTTTTTCAACATTTTTTCATTTAAATAATTTAAATATAAAAAAAAAGAAATTGAAAAACCCTAATTGTTATACCCAAAACGCTTTAGTTGTTGCACATTAGTACGCCAGTTTTTTGAAACCTTTACATAGAGTTCCAGATGAATTTTTTTTCCAAAAAAGGCTTCTAAAGATTTTCTAGCGCCAATACCAACCCGTTTTAAGGCACTGCCTTTATGACCTATGATAATCCCCTTTTGTGTTTCTCTTTCCACTAGGATGACAGAACGAATTTTAATGATTTTTGAATCCTCAAGAAAATCTTCGGTAACTACTTCAACGGAATAGGGTATTTCTTTTGAATAGAGTTCAAGAATTTGTTCCCTTATGGATTCGTTGACAAAAAAGCGCTCGGGTTTATCTGTTAACTGGTCCTTAGGGAAATAGGCAGGAGACTCTGGCAAATGACCAATTAGAATTTCTAATAATTCAGGGATAAAAAAGCCTGTAAGGGCAGAGATGGGATAGACGGTAGCTTTAGGAAATTCAGTTTGCCAATGCAATACAGCAGCTTCTAGTGCCTCTTGTGAGATCAGATCAATCTTATTAATTAAAATGAGCAGGGGGGCTTTTGATTTTTTGATCTTTTCAAAGAGCTTTTCGTCTTTGAGTACGGTTTCTTCGGGTGAAACTAAATACGTTAAAACATCTCCATCAATAAGCGCTTCTTTAACAAAATTCATCATTGAAGTTTGCATCTCGTAGGCGGGTTTAATAACTCCAGGTGTGTCTGAAAGTACCATCTGAAAATCATCTCCATTAATAATTCCTAAGATTCGATGACGGGTAGTTTGTGCTTTAGCCGTGATGATCGAGAGTTCTTTACCCACCAAAGCATTCATCAAGGTCGATTTTCCTACATTAGGATTCCCTACGATAGAAACAAATCCAGATTTATGCTTTTTCTCCTCCAAAGATTGATATTTTGACTTTTGTTTAAAAAAAAACCCTCCTTAAAAAGGAGGGATGTTGTAGCGAGGGCTGGACTCGAACCAGCGACCTTCGGGTTATGAGCCCGACGAGCTACCACTGCTCTACCTCGCGATATGAACGGCAAATTTACAAATTAAACCGTGAACCTGCAACATCTATTTGTATTCATTTCAAAACATCGAAATGGGATCCATATAAATAGTTTACTTTTGCAGTCAAATTCAAATCATGAGCAGTATTGTAGCCATTGTTGGACGTCCCAATGTAGGAAAGTCGACCTTTTTTAATCGGATGATTCAAAAGCGTGAAGCGATTGTTGATTCCATTAGTGGGGTTACCCGTGATCGACATTATGGGAAGTCCGATTGGAATGGTAGAATTTTTACTTTAATCGATACGGGAGGATATGTAGAGGGAAGTGACGATATTTTCCAAAAGGAAATAGACAAACAAGTCAATCTAGCCATTGAAGAAGCGGATGTTATTGTATTTATGGTAGATGTAACCGATGGTGTCACTGGGATGGATGAAGTTATTGCTGATCTCTTACGTCGTTCTCAGAAGCCTATTTTCCTTGGGATTAATAAAGTGGACAACGCCCAAAGATTGGAAGCAACTCTTGAATTTTATTCTCTGGGTTTTGAGCAATTTTATTCTATTTCCAGTATCAATGGAAGTGGAAGCGGAGAATTATTGGATGACATCGTGAAAAAGTTACCCAAAGAAGAAGAGAGAGAAGAGGATCCCTTGCCACGTTTTGCGGTGGTAGGGAGACCGAATGCAGGAAAATCATCATTCATCAATGCCTTAATTGGAGAAGATCGATATATCGTAACGGACATTGCTGGGACCACTCGTGACAGTATTGACACTCAATACAACCGCTTTGGATTTGATTTTAATTTAGTAGATACAGCGGGAATCAGACGAAAAGCTAAAGTCAAAGAAGACATTGAGTTTTATTCGGTGATGCGTTCTGTAAGAGCGATCGAATATTGTGATATTTGCTTACTTGTTGTAGACGGCACTCGAGGATTTGATGGACAGGTTCAAAATATTTTTTGGCTTGCTCATAGAAACAATAAGGGGATTGTTATTTTGGTTAACAAATGGGATTTAGTAGAGAAAGATACTAATGCTTCCAAAGCTTACGAAGCGAAAATTAGAGCAGAGATTGCTCCTTTTACAGATGTCCCTATTATTTTTATTTCTTCACTTTCTAAACAGCGAATTTTTAAAGCCGTAGAAACAGCGGTTGAGGTATACCAAAGTCGTTCCAGAAGAATCCCTACAAAAGCCTTTAACAATACCATGCTTCCCATTATTGAAAAAACACCCCCGCCGGCTTACAAAGGGAAATATGTAAAAATCAAGTTTTGTACCCAGCTTCCCACTCCTCATCCACAGTTTGCATTTTTCTGTAATTTACCACAATACGTAAAAGATCCCTATCGACGTTTTTTAGAAAATAAATTACGTGAAGAATATGACTTTACTGGAATTCCAATTCAAATATTCTTTAGAAAAAAATAAGTCTTAAAGCTTGTCGTTAAGTTGCTTTAAGGAGGCTTTGATGTTTTCAAGTTTTGCTAAAATTTCAATTTTTGGGTTGTCTTTGACTTTCAGACGGAGTTGTTTTTTAGCCCCTTGAAGGGTTAATCCTTTTTCTTTGACTAGATGATAAATGAATTGAATGGTTAAAACATTTTCTGGAGTATACTTTCGGGTGCCGCTTTCCTTTTTTTTGGGTTGAATTTCAACAAATTCTTTTTCCCAAAATCGGAGTAGTGAGGGTTTAACATCAAATGCCTTTGCAACCTCACCGATGGAATAATAACGTTTTTCAGGAAGGTTTACATGCATCTTAATCCATGGATTGGTTTTCTTGTTTGGCTTGATTCACCAAGGCATCAAATTCTTTTTGAGAAAGATTTCCGTAGTAAAAGTTCAAAGGGTTGATGCGTTTTTTGTCTTTAAAAATCTCATAGTGAAGGTGAGGTCCACGAGAGCGCCCCGTGTTTCCTACATATCCGATAAGATCTCCGCGTTTTACCTTTTGTCCCCTTCTGACGTTGTATTTACTCAGATGTGCATATAAACTCACGTATCCAAAACCATGATCAATTCGAATATGCTTTCCATAGCCTGAGGAACGATTGTCAGCTCTTTTAATAACTCCATTTCCTGTTGCATAGATGGGAATGCCTTTTTTTGCGGTGAAGTCCATTCCATAATGAAAACGTCGCTTTTTCGTAAAGGGATCTGTTCGATACCCAAAACCTGAAGCCATACGCGTCAAATCTTTGTTTTTGATGGGTTGAATAGAAGGAATTGCTTCCAGTAAATCTTCTTTGTTGGAGGCAAGTCGCTCGATTTCGTCTAAGGATCGGGATTGAACAACGGTTTGTTTAGACAAGATGTCTAGGCGCTTTGCGGTATTAATAATTAATTCAGAGTTGTCATAGCCTTCCAGATTTTTGTAACGATTCACCCCACCAAATCCAGCTCGTCGCTGGGCTTCAGGAATTGGGCTCGCTTCAAAGTAAACCCGATAAAGATTATTATCACGTTCTTCTATATTATCGACAACCGTTTCTATTTGTGTTAACTTTTTATTTAATATGTCGAATTGTAATTCATAGTTTTGTATCAATCTTTTTTGAGCGATTTCAGCAGGAGTATTGATCCAATCTGAATTGAGTAGAATCAACAGTGAAAAAAGACCCAGTAAAAAAGAGGAGAGTATGAATAACACGAAATTGGAAACACGATTTTTGTTAGTTACATGGATTGGACGGTAAGAAAGCGTCTCGTGATCGTAATAGTATTTAACTTTACTCATAAAGTGTTGTAAATTTTCGTTTCTTTTGCACTAACAAATACAAAAAAGTTAGTCAAAGATACAAAAATTCGATCGAATACTATTTTTTGAACACCGTTGCATTTGAAGATGTAACAACTATTTTAATATAAAGTTTGACATGAAGTCCTTAGAAGTAAGACAACAGTTTTTAGATTTTTTCGCCTCCAAAATGCACAAGGTAGTTCCTTCTGCACCCATGGTCATAAAAAATGATCCCACCCTTATGTTTACTAATGCAGGGATGAATCCTTTCAAGGAATACTTTTTGGGAAATGCCGTTCCGAGCTCAAAGCGAGTTACGGACACCCAAAAGTGTTTGCGCGTTTCGGGTAAGCATAATGATCTTGAGGAAGTTGGAATTGACACCTACCACCATACTTTTTTTGAAATGCTTGGGAACTGGAGTTTCGGAGATTATTTCAAAAAAGAAGCCATTGAGTGGGCATGGGAATTGCTTACAGAGGTCTATAAAATTGACCCTGAAAAGCTGTACGTTACTATTTTTGAAGGGGCTCCTGAAGAAGCAATTGAAAAGGATAATGAGGCCTACGAGTTTTGGAAAGCCATACTACCAGAGGATCGAATATTATTAGGTAATAAGAAAGATAATTTTTGGGAAATGGGAGATCAAGGACCTTGTGGGCCTTGTTCCGAAATTCATGTTGACATTCGTTCTGAGGAAGAAAAAGCAACAATATCTGGAGCTGAATTGGTAAACCAGGATCACCCACAAGTGGTTGAAGTTTGGAATTTAGTTTTCATAGAATTTAATAGAAAAGCGGATGGGAGTTTGGAGAAGCTTCCTCAAAAACATATTGATACGGGTATGGGATTTGAGCGCTTGTGTATGGTGCTGCAAAACACAACTTCCAATTATGATACAGATGTATTCACTCCTATAATTAGAGAAATTGAAACCCTAACCAATTCAAGCTACGGGATGTCAGAAAATACTGACAGAGCGATACGAGTGATTGCAGATCATGTTCGAACCGTTTGTTTTGCTATTGCTGATGGGCAGTTGCCGAGTAATAATGGTGCAGGCTATGTGATTCGAAGAATCTTACGTCGCGCCATACGTTATGGATTTACTTTTTTGAATCAAAAAGAACCTTTTATTCACCGCTTGGTCAAAACACTTTCTCAACAAATGGGAACCGCATTTCCAGAATTGATTAGAGAGCAACAATTAGCTTTCAATGTGATAAGGGAAGAAGAAAATTCGTTCTTAAAAACCTTAGATCAAGGATTGGTTTTATTGGAATCCATCATGACGAATTCCAAAACGAAAAATATTGAAGGCAGTAAAGCTTTTGAACTCTATGATACGTTTGGATTTCCTTTTGATTTGACGGCATTGATCGCCAGTGAAAAAGGCTTTAGTGTGGATGAATCGGGTTTCCAAAAAGCAATGGAAATTCAAAAGACACGTTCTAGAGCAGCAGCGGCTTCGAAGGCGGGTGATTGGATCATCCTTCAAGAAGATAATGTTGAAGAGTTTGTGGGCTATGATCATTTGAATGCTAAAGTAAAATTAACGCGTTATCGAAAAATGACGACGGCTAAAGAAGGAGATTTCTATCAGTTAGTATTTAATCTAACCCCCTTTTACCCAGAAGGTGGAGGGCAAGTGGGCGATAAAGGATATTTAGAAGCTAGCAATGGAGATATTTTTTATGTTTTAGACACAAAAAAAGAAAATAGTCTGATCGTACATCAAACCAAAAATATTCCCAATAAACTAGAGGCAACGTTCACTGCAGTAGTAGATCCCAAACAAAGGCAACGCTCTTCTAGCAATCATACAGCAACCCATTTAATGCACCAAGCACTTCGTTCTGTATTAGGGACTCATGTGGAACAAAAAGGATCTATGGTGCATTCAGGAATGTTCCGTTTTGATTTTTCTCATTTTGCTAAAGTAACTTCTGAAGAACTTAAAGCTGTTGAACAATTTGTCAATGCACGAATTCAAGAGGGCATTCCTTTGGAAGAAGGAAGAAATACTCCTTATGAAAGAGCAATCGAAGAAGGAGCAATGGCCTTATTTGGAGAAAAATATGGAGATACTGTACGTACAATTCGTTTTGGTCAATCTATCGAATTATGTGGAGGAACTCATGTGGAAAATACGGCCGATATCTGGCATTTTAAGATCACTTCTGAAAGTGCAGTAGCCTCAGGAGTCAGACGTATAGAAGCCATTACTGGGGATGCAGCTAAAAACTATTTTGAAGCCCAGACTTCATTACTTGAAAACGTAAATCAAGTACTCAAACAGGCACAAGATCCTATTAAAGCCATTCAATCGTTACAATCCGAAAATACAGCACTTAAGAAAGAACTCAGTGTTTTATCCAAGCTAAAAGCTCGGGTGTTAAAAGAGGAATTATTGAAAGAGGTTAAAACGATAGAGGGGATACAATTTGGTGCTGCTGAAGTTGATTTAGATCCACAGGGGATGAAGGATTTATCTTTTGAAATGGGTGCCCAACTGGAGCAGGTTATCCTTGTTTTAGGATCAGTAAAATCTGGAAAACCGATGTTGAGCTGTTACGTCTCTAAATCTTTAGTTACAGAAAAAGGAAAAGATGCTGCAATGATAATTCGTGAATTAGGAAAATACATCCAGGGTGGTGGAGGCGGACAAGCTTTTTTTGCTACTGCAGGAGGTAAAAATAATGACGGAATGAAAGACGCCCTCGCTGCTGCTGAAGGTGTCTGCATTTAAATGCTATTCTTCAGTAGGAGGATAGTTTGAAATAATTTTTTGTACGAAGAGCCCGATACGTTCGTCTCTATTTTTATAATTTTCTGGAATACCTCCCTTTCCTTTTCCTTGCCAAACCAATTGTTTGGTGGTTGCATCGATCAAATTGATGAATAAAGTTCCTTCAGTTCGAGTACTTACAGTATTGTAGTTGGGTCCCCAAAACCAAGGATTAAATCCCCAACCCCAACCCCAGTTGTTTTGATTGTTGATATAAATTTGTTCTTTCGCTTGAGTGGTAAAGCCAACTAACAAATCAGGAGTTTCTGACTTTGATAATCCTTTGACACTCATTTCAGCATCAATTGCTTTTAAAATTCGACGCTTGTCTAAATCAGAGATTTTAACTTGGTCAATCTCGGGTTTGAAGTAAGCAAAAGTATTATATTTTGTAAAATCTATGCTACTATCATGATCTGAATAGACCAGGACAGAAGAACAGGACATCAGTAGAAATAACGAAAACAAAAGAACAAGATGTTTCATTTTAAACAGTTTAAAGTTAAATTACCCAAAAATCATGCCGAAAAAATCAGTCTCGCTTTGGGTCATATCCAAAGGGGCAATGTCTACAATTACTTTTACAACAATAGCCTCTTTTAAGGTGATATTGTTCGGTAAAGACCTTGTATCCCTCAGGTGTTAAATAAAAATCTCCTTCTTCAAGTGGAGGTAAGGAACCCAACGTCATTTTAATGTATTTTTAGACATGCAAATATTTGAATCTTTCAAAAGTAGTATAAATCAATCGCTTGAACCCATTGAGGGTCATACTATTGTCATAAAAAGAGAAGATTTAATCCACCCTGTAGTTTCTGGGAATAAATTTCGCAAATTAAAATATGTTTTTAAAGCCCTAGAAGAACAATCCAATTCAACGATCTTGACTTTTGGGGGAGCTTTTTCAAATCATCTGGCGGCGGTGGCAGCAGCAGGAAAGTTGGAAAATATTCAAACCATTGGAATTGTTAGAGGGGAGGAATGGCAAAACAAACTTGATTTGAGTACTACATTAAGTTATTGTCAACGTCAGGGAATGACATTGTATTGTGTTTCAAGAGCGGATTATGATTTAAAAGAAACGTCAGCGCTTGTTTGCGATTTAAAAACGCACAACCCAAGAGTAAGGATTCTTCCTGAAGGAGGAACAGAAGCGCTCGCAGTCAAGGGATGTGAAGAAATTTTAGAAAATAGAGATGAAGAATTTGATGTAATTTGTTCCAGTGTGGGAACGGGGGGAACCTTAGCAGGTTTGATCAATAAAAGCGCGCCCAATCAAACTGTAGTTGGGTTTAATGCGTTAAGGAATCCAGAAGTTGCGGGTAAAATTGCCCACTTCACCCAAAAAAAGAATTGGAGGATAGAAGACCGTTATACTTTTGGAGGATATGCCAAGGTAAATGAAGCGTTGATCTCCTTTATGAACGCTTTTTATCAACAATATAAAATTCCGTTGGATCCAATCTATACTGGAAAGCTCCTTTTTGGTATTTTTGATCTTATAAAACAAAAAAAATGGCCGTGGGGAAAGAAGATTTTAATCATTCATACGGGAGGGCTGCAAGGAGTAAAGGGAATGAATCTCCAACTTCAAAAAAAAGGAAACCCCCAACTAATCTATGCCAACGATTTGCCCTTTTAGGGGTTATCTTTTTGACTGTTTCCTGTGGCTCCTCTAGAAAAATTGTAATTCGAGAATCCGTTACAAAACCCCCACCAAAAGAAGTTGTCTCAACTCCAAATGAAGTAAAAAAAACAGTGGCTCCAGTGGAGGTGTTGTCCAATAAAGAAAAGATAAATTTATACATCGAAACCTACAGCGCTATTGCACAAGATGAAATGCGTGAATATGGAATCCCTGCAAGCATTACTATGGCTCAAGGAATTTTGGAATCTGGAATGGGATATGGCCGATTAGCTGCAGAGGGAAATAATCACTTTGGAATTAAATGCCATTCCGATTGGAAAGGCAAAAGAATATACCATGATGATGATGAAAAAGGCGAGTGCTTCAGAGTTTATAAAAACCCAGCAACATCCTATCGAGATCATTCTCTTTTTTTAGCAGGACGAGATCGATATGCCTTCTTGTTTGATTATAAAATCAGCAATTACAAAGCTTGGGCCAAAGGACTAAAGAAAGCAGGTTATGCTACAGATCCTCAATATCCGGATAAATTAATCAGTCTCATAGAGCGCTTTGATTTAAGTAAATTCGACACAAAAAAAGGGAAAGTTGTTCAAACTCCTCTCAAAGGAAAAGAAGTTCGGAGTTCTATAAACCATATTGTTCAAAAAGGGGATACCTTATATTCCGTTTCTAAAAAATACAATGTTTCATTAAAAGAGATCATCAAAACCAATAAAATCAAGGATAAAACTATTTATTTAGGGCAAAGCCTAAGTATTCCTCTCAATCCATAAAACTATGCAATACCAAAGAAGTAGTGCCCTTTTTAAGGCTGCACAAAATGTAATCCCCGGGGGAGTAAATTCTCCTGTTCGCGCGTTTAAAGCAGTAGGTGGAACTCCAATTTTTGTTGAGCGAGCCAAAGGGGCTTACCTCTATGATGCCGATGATAATCAATTGATTGATTACATCGCAAGTTGGGGTCCAATGATTTTGGGCCATGCCTACGAACCTGTAATAGAAGCGGTAAAATCAAGTGCGGATTTAGGAACTTCTTTTGGAATGCCAACGGCTTTGGAAACAGAGATTGCTGAACTAGCCATTGCTATGGTACCTAATATAGATAAAATCCGATTCGTTAATTCGGGGACAGAAGCCTGTATGAGTGCTGTTCGATTAGCAAGAGGCGCAACACAGCGTGAGAAAATAATCAAATTTGCAGGGTGTTATCACGGGCATTCAGATGCTTTTTTAATTCAAGCAGGGAGTGGAGCGGTTACTTTTGGAAGCCCCAGTAGTCCTGGCGTAACTAAAGGAACAGCAAAAGATACGCTTCTTGCACCCTATAACAACCTCGAAGCTGTAGCCCAACTCTTTAGTGAATATCCTCATGAAATTGCAGCCATTATTATAGAACCCGTAGCGGGGAATATGGGTTGTATTCCTCCTAATGCTGGTTTTTTAGAAGGATTAAGATCCCTCTGTGATCAAAATAATACCTTACTTATTTTTGATGAAGTGATGACGGGATTTCGTCTAGCTAAAGGAGGGGCTCAAGAGCTTTTAGGGATCAAGGCTGACCTTGTTACTTTTGGAAAAGTACTGGGAGGAGGCTTGCCGGTAGGCGCTTTTGCTGCCAAAAAGGAGATCATGAAGCACTTGGCTCCCGAAGGACCTGTGTATCAAGCGGGAACATTGAGCGGAAACCCACTGGCCATGGCGGCGGGTCTTACCATGCTTCAAGCTTTAAATGCTGATTCGGATATTTTTGATCGTCTCGCGCTTAAAACAGAACGCCTGCACGAGGGTTTAGAAGCGGTGTTAAAAACGACACACATTCCCTATCAAATCAATCGGGTAGGATCCATGATATCACTTCATTTTACAGAGAAAAAAGTTATTGATTTTGAAACCGCAGCTTCCGGAAATAACGAAAAATTTAAGAATTACTTTCATGGAATGTTAAATGAAGGAATTTACTTACCTCCAAGTGCTTTTGAAAGTTACTTTTTAAACGATGCGCTATCCTTTGAGGATATTGATTTTACGATTAATGCTTTTAAAAAAGTGGTCAATAAAATTTAATTTTTTAACTTAGATTTTTAAACCAAATCTTTACCCCCAATGAAAAAAAATTACTTTGCCGTCTTGGTATTACTTTGCGCACAATTTATTTTTGCACAAGAATATTTTGAATCCCTTCCAGAAAATCCAGATCCGAACAAATGCTTTGCAAAATGTATTGTTCCTGATGAGTATAAAGAGGAAATAGTAACTGTCACAACCCAACCGGAGTATAAAAAACTTGAAATAGTCCCAGCGGTATATAAAACAGAATATGAGGATATTATTATCAGGCCTGAATCAAAACGATTTGTATATGAGCCGGCAGTTTATAGAACCGTTGTAGATACTATTTGGATTAAAGACGATTATCACAAGCTAACAGTTCATGAAGCAGAATTTTCCCAAGATTACGAATCTGTGGAAATTAAGCCTCAAACAGGAAATTGGGTTGCAGGTGAAAAAGATCCCGACTGTCCTTCAATAGATAAATCAGATTGTAGAATTTTTCATTTTGTAGAAAGTCCTGCTGTAGTTCGTGAGATTCCAATTCAGAAATTAGCCGTTATTGAAAAAACCTCTGCTGAAGAAATTACAGGGAAGTATCGTTTGATTACCAAACAGGTAGAAGTTTCTCCAGCACAAACGCGTCAAGAGGTTATACCTTCAAAAAGTCAGACCATTGAACGTCAAGTTCTAGTGTCTGACGAAACAACAAAAACTCTTACAATTCCTGCTAAATCGACACAAATTGTCAAAAAAGTTCTTGTGAAAAAAGGAGGGACAACAGCTTGGAGAGAAGTACCTTGCACTATCCCTGAACGTGGAGAGCTTTTACCGATCCATTATGCTTTAGGTAGCGCTGCACTAACATCTAAATCAACAAAAATTATTGATGAGTATATTCTTTCTCGAATGCAAGCCAATAAGAGTATCTTGGTTGAAATTGGTTCACACACAGATTCACGTGGAAGTGATACCTCAAACCAGAGTCTTTCAGAAAGAAGAGCCAAGACAGTGGTTGAGTATTTAATATCCAAAGGAATAAGTAAAGAACGTTTAATTGCTGTCGGTTACGGAGAAGACAAATTACTGAATGATTGTGCAAATGGATCAGAATGTTCTGAATCACTTCACGCGCAGAATAGAAGAACAGAATTTAAAGTTTTTTAATTTCAACATATTACCGTACAAAAAAAAGGCTGGATTATTCCAGCCTTTTGTCTGTTATATTCAACTAAAAAGTGTCACATTTTAGAACTTAATGTTTAAAAAATGGAAAATAACATTTAATTTTTTACCTTAGATTCTTAAACCAAATCTTTATCCCCAATGAAAAAACAATACTTAATGTTTTTTGCCATGTGCATTGTTTATTCCCTATCAAGTCAGGAATACTTACAAAGCACTCTTAAAACTACTGATCCCTCAAAATGTTATGTTGAATCTATCATTCCAGATGAATATGAAGAAGAGTCGTCTAAGGTAATGACATTTCCTGAATACAAATGGATTGAAATTATCCCTGCAAAATTTAAAATAATTAAGGATAAAATAGTAATCCGGCCCCAATCAAAAAGTTATAAATATATTCCTGCTGTTTATGAAACTATAATTGATACAATCTGGATTGAAGAAAGTTACAATGAATTGTCAATAGAACCTGCAGAATTTGTAATAGAGCAAATAGAGATTGAGATTAAACCTCAAACAGGTGTTTGGGTTGCTGGGGAGCTTGATCCCGATTGTTTTTCAGTTGATCCTTCAGATTGTAGAATTTTTCATTTTGTTGAAACCCCTCCAGTAGTTCAATCAATTCCGGTTGAAAGATTAAAGAAAAATGAAACCACAAAGTCTAAGAAAATTGAGGGGGTTTATCGTTTAATTAAAAGACACGTTGAAACTAGACCAGCTAAAATTATTGAAAAAATAATTCCTGAAAAAATTGAGGTTGTTTCAAGAAAGGTGGTAGAATCTGTCGAGTCGAAAAGAGAGAAAATTGTACCAGCACAATACAAAGAAATTTTAAAGAGGAATCTAATTAAGCATGGAGGAATGATCTCTTTGAGGGAAATTCCATGTGATTTACCCGAAAAGGGTAAGTATCTACCCATTAAATATAGACCTGGAAGTATTGGTATTAATTCAGATGCGATTAAAGATATTGACCAATATATTTTAACCCCAATGTTAAATAATAAAGAGATTAATGTAGAAATTGGTTCCCATACAGATTCTAAAGGGGATGATGAATTGAACAAAAAACTTTCACAAGCAAGAGCAAAAGCGATAGTTGAATATTTGATTTTAAAAGGAATTGATAAAAGTCGATTAATTGCAGTTGGTTATGGAAAAGAAAAACCATTATATGATTGTGTCAATTATTCGGCTTGTTCTGAGTCACTTCACGAGCAAAATAGAAGGATAGAATTTAAATTTTTTTAATTTAAATACATTATTACTGTACAAAAAAGGCTAGAATTATCCAGCCTTTTTTGTTTCATCAATTTCGATGCAGTCTATGACCTTCATTTTTTCTTTGACGACCAAGGGAACGACCTCTTCTAAGAGCTTTATGTTTTTGATGCGACTTTATTTTACGCCAAGCGTCATATTGCTCTTCATCTAGAATATTTTTCATCTGGGATTGCATTGCAATTTGACGATCTATTCGTTCTAAGTGAAGAGTGTAGCGTTCTTCTGCATTGAATTCTCCTCTTTTTTGTTTTCTTTTGGAGAGCTGTTCTCTTTGTTTTTTAAGCTCTTCTTTAATTTGGGTTGCTTGCTCATTACTAAGGTCAAGGGCTAATTGAAGTTTTTTTGCTTGGAGCGTGGCATGCTGTTCCCCAGTAAGTTTGGATTTGCGGGGATTAGTTTGAGCCAGTCCAATTAAGGGAATCGCTAGGGTCAAAAGCAAATAAATTTTTTTCATAATAAAAAGTTTGTTTTCCTTTTAGATGCTTTACACGCTCAAAAGTTTAAGGCTTAGGATTATTTTAACATTTCAATAAAAAGACCCTCCTCGTTTTTAATGACTTTGATCAGCTCTTTTTGGGACAAACTTTTAATAGAAACATCCCACTTTTTATTACTTAGACCCGCTACTGTTTTAATAGAAATAAGATCAGTTGTCTCACTTTTTTTAATCAATTGTATAATTGTTTTTTCTTCCTCAGAAAGCGCAACCGCTTTTTGCTCAGGTTTCATTTGTGGAAAGAATAACACTTCTTGAATTGAACTATTGTTTGTCATTAACATAACCAGTCGGTCAATCCCAATCCCGATTCCAGAAGTAGGAGGCATCCCATATTCTAATGCTCTAAGAAAATCTTGATCAATAAACATGGCTTCATCATCTCCTTTTTCACTCAAACTGAGTTGGGCTTCGAAGCGTTCTCTTTGATCTATTGGATCATTCAACTCAGAATAAGCATTGGCCAATTCTTTTCCATTGACCATCAATTCAAAGCGCTCTGTGAGTCTTGGGTTGGTTCGATGTTCTTTTGTTAGGGGGCTCATAGATTTTGGATAATCTGTAATGAAGGTGGGTTGGATGTAGTGATGTTCACATTTTTCACCAAAAATTTCATCAATCAGCTTTCCTTCTCCCATCGTGTCATCTACTTCAAGATCCAGCTTTTTTGCCGTTTCACGTAGTTGTTCTTCATTCATTTCCGAAACATCAATCCCTGTGTGGGTGTGAATAGCTTCCAGAATCGGCACACGTGGATAGGGAGCTTTAAAATTAATCTGGTTCGTACCCACAGGAACTGCTGAGCTACCATGAACATCGACTGCAATTTTTTCTAACAAGGTTTCTGTCGTTTCCATCATCCAGAAATAATCTTTGTAGGCCACGTACAATTCCATGACCGTAAATTCTGGATTATGCGTTCGGTCCATCCCTTCATTTCTAAAATCTTTGGCAAATTCAAATACACCTTCGAAGCCACCAACAATAAGTCGTTTCAAGTACAATTCATTTGCAATTCGCAGATATAAGGGTGTGTTGAGTGCGTTGTGGTGCGTTACAAAAGGCCTTGCCGTGGCACCCCCGGGAATGGGTTGTAAAATGGGAGTTTCAACTTCTAAGTACTCTTTTTCAGTCAAAAAATCACGAATTGTAGTTGTAATTTTAGAGCGCTGTAAAAAGGTATTTTTTACTTTGGGGTTTACAATTAAATCCACATAGCGTTGACGATATCTCAATTCTGGATCGTTGAATTCATCATAATTATTTCCCTCGGCATCTGTTTTGGGAAGGGGTAAGGGTCGTAAGGCTTTGTTTAATACGGTAAAGCCAGTCACTTTTACCGTTTGTTCCCCAACCATGGTGGTAAATAGAGTCCCTTCTACACCAATAATGTCGCCAATGTCTAGTAACTTTTTATACACTTCATTGTAGTGTGTTTTATCTTCTCCAGTACAAATTTCATCTCGATTAAAATAAACCTGAATTCTTCCCGTGCTATCTAGGAGCTCTGCAAAACTTGCTTTCCCTTGAATTCTTCTCGACATCAGTCGACCAGCAAGAATTACGGCTTTTCCTTCAGCATAGGTATCGGGCAAATCTTTAGCGTAAAAATTTACTGGAAATTGTGCAGCGGGATAGGGATTAATACTCAATTTTTTGAGTCCATCAAGTTTTTCTCTGCGTATAAGTTCCTGTTCAGAAAGCTTTGCCATAAGTGAAAATTTCTTGCAAAGATACGTAGACTAAAAAAATCTAAGGAATCAAATTTTATATCTTTGCAAAAGAGTCAATAATCATGGGATTTTTTCGTGTCTTACTAGCTATTTTTTTTCCACCCCTTTCCGTAATCGATCAGGGCTGTGGTTCTGTACTCATTGTTTTTATTCTAACCCTGTGTGGTTGGGTGCCTGGAGTCATTGCTGCTTTAGTGATTTTAAATAATCCACAACGATGGAAGTCAACCTTTTAATTTTCAGATGGCAACTCAAAACAAACAAATTCAAATTATCGAATTAGGTAAGACTTCTTATGAAAAGGCGTTGAATATTCAAGAAGATTTATTCAATAAAGTCATTGCTGTGAAAAGATCCAACAGACAAAACGAAGTTCATCAGGCGACAAAAAATTATTTGCTTTGGGTGGAACACACTCCAGTTTTTACTCTTGGAAAAAGTGGTAAGCAAGAGCATCTTTTACTAGATGAAAAGCGATTGAAGGAAGAAGGAATTGAATTTTATGCTACCAATCGAGGGGGAGACATCACTTTTCATGGACCTGGTCAAATTGTAGGCTATCCAATTTTAGATTTAGATAATTTTTTCACCGACATCCATAAGTACCTTCGCTTGCTTGAAGAAATGGTGATTTTAACATTGAAAGAGTACGGTATTGTTGGGACACGTAGCGAAGGAGAAACAGGAGTTTGGCTGGAAGTAGGAACGCCTTTTGCAAGAAAAATTTGTGCTTTGGGAGTACGTGCCAGTCGTTGGGTGACCATGCATGGATTTGCTTTAAACGTCAATACTGATTTGTCTTATTTCGATCATATTGTACCTTGTGGGATACACGGGAAGGGGGTGACCTCTTTGTCCAAAGAGTTAGGGAAAGAGATCGCTCTTGAGGAGGTAAAGGCAAAACTCAAATACCACTTTGGAAATCTTTTTGAAGCAGAATGGGAAGCGACACGGATTAGTTAATTTGATAGATTAAAAAACTATCTTCTTCGGATTGCACCACCATTTCAAGGGCTTTATCATCATCAGCGTTCGCTAAGGCTACTTTTGAATTTCCATAAACAGGAAAACCATTTACGGCAGTCCCATTACTATAAAAAGCATATACTTTTTGAGTGTCAAGATCCGTGAGGGTCACGTAGATGGTATTGTTGATGTAATGAATTTTAGGGGCAGTATAATTCCCAAAAGGAAGCTCTACGGGAATCCCTTTGATCAATAAGGTGTTTTCAGAAAAACTAACCAATGATTTTGACGTCATGTCCACAGTATGACCTGGACGCAGGTTTAAGGTACTCTCCGTAAGATTTCCTTTGGTGTCAATTTGAATCAAATTTCCATCCTTGTTTGTGGACGCAAACGTATTTCGATACGCAAAGACGGGATTATTGGAGGTATTGGCATTACTTTTTAAAACAACTCGATCCTTCCCTTGTCGATTTAAGATTCGAACCTTTCCATCGATCTTTTGTAGAATGATATAATCTTTCGTCCCCATACGGATGTGTTTGGGAGGGTTTTGTAGGGGCTGTTTCAGTTTTTTTAATTGAAACCCTGCTACCTTTTTACCCCGATTATCAAACATTTGAAGTTGTTTTCCTTGACTTAATAGGAAGCGATAATTTCGATTTAAGTCATAATCAAAAACAGCAAACTGTTTGGGGGTTTCATCAGAAACTTTAAGATTGAAAGGGGCAACGGTTTTTCCATTTCGATCTAAAATCATAAAACGATCAGCAGTTTGGAAAGCCATTTGCAAGCGTCTGTTTTTATAGAGATCCACCTGATAGATTTCTCCCACGATGGCACTTGAAAGTTGTTTTTTCCAAAACAAAGTACCCGTATTAGAAAACAAATAGAGCATGTTATTTTGATCTTGCACCACAACATCCATTGTTTTATTACGATGATTTTTAATCCATTGGGGAGCTCGAGAGACAGGGGCATCAAGTGAAAAACTATATTGATTGATTACGCCCCTTTTGTTTTCTTCCAGATCGTTATTTTGAGCTGTAAAACGGGTTTGTATAAATCCAGATTCTGAAACTCCTTGAAGTGCAATGAGAGGATACTTTTTTAGATTGATCTTTTTCCAAGCGTTCTTCGAATTTTCTAAATTTTCATTCCAGATGGAGATCAGATTTTTAGTACGACCCAGCCACAAAAAAGTACTGTTGTCAGCTAAATCTTCATTAAGATTTTTAAAGTTGAGATCATTTGCTAATGTTTTTCCATCTAAATGGGCACCAATGATTTGCTTCAGAAAGGTTTCATTTTCAGCAAAAATCAAAAACTCTCCTAATTGCACCCCCCATTTTGGATTTGTAGGTGTTCCATACACTTCAATCAAGGCCAAGAGATCTTGAGGTAATTTTTGATTGTATAATTCTAACCCCCTATAACTTCCTTGTGATTCTGAATTTGAAAAAAGAATAGGATTAATATTTTCATTATTTGTTAGATGAAAAAAGAGGGCTTTGTTGTCTTGAAGATTCAGCCAAGCGATTTCATCTACAGCACTTAGGGGATCAAAATTAATTTCAGGAAGTGGAATGTTTTTAAAGCGACTAAATTGTTTAAAATTATCTTCCAATGTTTTGTAGTCATCGACTGCCAGTGCTAAAAACCCATCAAAATTTTGTGGGACAAATGCTGAACTTAATAAGCGTTGTGGATTCAATCCTTTCAACAAACTCAATTCATCGGGTAATGAATCATTTATAAAACTTACTCCATCTAAGGTAAAGGGATCTTTTTTGGTGTTAAAATCAAAAGAAAACCAATTGTTTCCAAGAGAGGGAAAAAGTGGCGTTTCTGGAAAAAGCTGATGCAAGACAGTATTGAAATCTCGATGTAACAATACCGCCATAGGGGCATTGTCGTCACTAATTTTCGCTAAATCAAAAAAGGATTGATTTTGAATTCCCGGGCGTTTATTCTGAATATTCCGAATACTGTTTTCTAAAACCAATTGAGAGGTACTGATGATTTGAAGGCCTTCGAGAGTTGTGCTATAAATTTTCCTCTGATTCTTTTGCGATACTCTTATGGTCGTATTGTTGTAAAGGAATGTATCTCCTGACAATTTTGGGAGACTGTCCGAAGGGTTTATTTTATAGATAAAGGAAAGGGCTATTTCTGATTTCCCTTCTGGAGTAAAACACAGCAAGGCATTAGAGGGGAAAACAGCAGGAATAATAGTTTGAATGTCTTCGTTGAGGCTTGTGTCTAAAGCAATAATTTCAGTTAAAAAGGGAAGGTTTGTCAGTGCATTTTCCAACATGTTTTGATCATTGAGTTGGAAAGCAGCAAGACTGTTTTGTGGAACACAATCAAGTAGATTTGGTGCTTTTTTTACGGAGGTGTCACAGCTTGTAAAAATGAGCAAGCCAAGAAGAAATAATATAAAACGCATATGGTTTCAAAATTAAAAAACTCCTTCTTGTCTTGACTCAATTTTTCGAAATGTTATTAACGAACTAGTGAACTTTAATAAAGGCTAAAAAAAGAGTTTATTTGCTCAGTTCGTTTTTAATATCCAAAAGAATAGAAGCTACTTTTTCAGGCTGTGAAAAGTTAGGGGTATGACTACTTTTTATACTGTAACTTTTTGTTACATTTCCCTGATACATGGCTCTTTGTACTGCAATTGGAATCGCTCTATCTTCGGTGCATTCAATGTAAAATTTAGGAATTGATCCGTAATTTTCTTCGGTGATTTGAAGTTCATATTGAAGAGGAGCAGCAGGTTCAGGAACGATGTTGGGTTTGGCTGCTTCAAATGCTTCTTGAGGAATATCATGTGCAAAAGCGTTTTGGATTTCATCTTCTTTTACTAGTGCATAGGTTTGATCTTCTGAAAGGTAAAAATTATCAACAGCAGTGGAGTTTTCGACCCCTTGAACGGCCTTGAAGAATGAGCCTCCCTTGGGTAATAAAAAAGCAGTTAAATACACTAAAGCTTTTACTTTTTTTGGACGAAGTTCTGCAACTCTGCTCACGGTAATTCCATTAAAACTGTGTCCTACTAATATGACCGGTTTTTCCTGTTGATCAATAATGGAAAGAAGTGTTTGGACATACTGATCCATGGTGATGCTTGCAGGAGCGGTTTTGTCACTTCCATGCCCGGGTAAGTCAGGAGTAATGACAAGTTGATTTTTTGCTTCAAGCTCGCTTTTTACATTTCCCCATTGCCAAGCGCCAAGCCATGCAGAATGGACCAAAATATAGGTTTCTTTTGGATCCTCTTTTTTCTCATTGCAACCCGCGAGTACTATAGTTGCCACCATGCTGTAGAGAAGAAATGTTTTTAAATGATTTTTCATAAGATTTAGGTTTTAAGGTTGATTTCTGTTGCAATAGTAATAAAGAATTAGCCTTGGTTTTTGTATCTTTTGTTACAATTCAGCGATTTAATTCAATTTTTTTGAAGGCAAGTTGGAGCCGTTTTTCCTGCTCTAATTTTTTCAATGTTCTTGAAACAACTTCACGTGTAGTCCCCATTTCGCGAGCTAGAGCTTGGTGAGAAATTAAAATCGTCTTCGAATGAGTGGTTTGACTTTTGTCATTCAAATAATCCATCAAACGCTCCTTGATTTTTTTAAAAGCAAGAGTGGAATACCTGCTCAGGAGTTCTTGATAGCTTGTGATAAAAGTAGCCGTAGTGAATTGATGCCAAGAGGTATATTGCGCTGACCATTGGGAAATAAAACGGACTGGAATTTTTAAGAGCGTTGTTTTTTCAATGGTTTGAGCGTAAATAGAACTTTTAAAATCTGAAAAGGTTGCAGCCAGTGACAAAACACAGGTTTGTGTGGGCTGAACATAATACAGTAAGATTTCTCGATCTTCAGTTTCTTGCCAAACGCGAACCTTTCCTTCTAATACAATAGCAAGCCATTTGATATACTTATTGGGTTCTAAAATACAAGTGTTTTTTTCAACCTGTTCAAGTCGTGCAAAAGATTCAATTTGTTTTTTTAATTCAGGTTCATGGATTTTTAAAGCAGTGTAAAAAGAATTGAAGTTTTTCAATGGTGTTGAGTTTGGGGTTAAAAACAGTAAGTTAAGAAAAATAGTAAAAAAAGCTTTATTAGGGTCTCGCTAAGAGTTGAAAAGACCTTCTGTGACATTCAGTAATGCCGAATTCTTTAATTGCCTCTCGGTGTTTTTTCGTAGGATATCCTTTGTTTTTTTTCCAATCGTATTGGGGAAATTCAAGGTCTAAGACACGCATAAAATCATCTCTGTAGGTTTTTGCTAAAACTGATGCAGCCGCAATATTTAGATATTTTCCATCTCCTTTTACAATACATTCATGAGGGATGTCTTCAAATGTTTTGAATCGATTTCCATCCACGATAATAAACTCAGGTTTTTTTGAAAGTTGTTTTAGTGCCAAGTGCATGGCTTTAATGGAGGCGTTTAGAATATTAATTTTATCAATTTCTTGTTCATAAACATGCGCTACGGCAAAGGCAAGGGCTTGTTTTTCTATTTCGGGACGTAAGGCGTAACGTTGCTTTTCAGATAATTTTTTAGAGTCATTTAATAACGGTAAGTGAATGTTAGCAGGTAAAATTACGGCCGCTGCTGTAACAGGGCCTGCCAAGCATCCTCTTCCGGCTTCATCAGATCCTGCCTCAAGTCCTTTGGAGTATTGTGTTTCAAGCATTTGTTAAAAGACTTCTTAAGTTTGTTAAGTAGTATTACAAATTACTTACAATTATCATAACTTCGCAAACAAATCATTGCCTGCATGCGATCAAGCATTTTTCTACTTTTTTTTATCTTTTTTCAATCTATTTGGAGTCAAGAGGTTCAACCCAAGCTTAATGACAGTTTACCTGAGGTTCAACAGCCAATTGAAAATGAGAAAGATTCAATTATGATAACTAACCAAAGCGTGAAGAGTGAGTCAGTGGATTCCTTAGTCGTTAAAAAAAAGAATAAGAAGAAGAAAAGAAAAGTATTAGATTCAACAGCTACACGATATATTCCTTACATCAAACCGATGGGTCTTGTTACAGTAGAGGATTATAAGATCTTACATTTTGATGGTTCAGAAACTACAGTAGATACCACCCTTTCATTAAAAGGGGAATATGAATTCAACTTTTTAAGAAAAGATTATTTTGAATATCTTCCTTTGCCTAATATGGGTGAAGGCTTCAATAAATTAGGCTACAATTTTCATGAAGATCCATTAGTACCTCAAATGGGAGCTCGGGTCAAACATTTTGGGTATTTTGAAAAAGAAGATGTGAATTACTATGAAGTTCCGTCACCCTATACTGAGCTTTTCTTTAAATCTACCTTTCGCAAAGGACAGAATTTAGATGCAACGTTGGCGATTAATACGTCACCAAAATTAAACGTAGCGGTTTCTTTTAAAGGATTTAGATCCTTGGGCGAATATGTATCCTCTTTGAGTCGATCTCGTCAATTTAGAATGAGTACACAATATCAAAGTTATGATAAAAGATACCGACTGCGTCTGCATCAAACCACTCAATCTATAGAGAATGACTTAAATGGTGGGCTTACCAATGACGCGGTTTACTTTTTTGAAAATGCACCGAATTATGTGATTGCTGATGAAAGCGGAGATCCTGTTCTTGATGAAAATGGAGAAGAACAATTTCAATTTTATGATGGTTTTTCAAATCGGAGCACCCTTTCAACTCAAATTAAAGCCCTAAATGAATTAGAGGGAAAGCGTTATTATATGGAACATGAATATCAAATGCTTCCTATAGCAAAAGATACGACAGCCTACAAAGTTAAAGTAGGCTATCGGATTTCATCTGAAAACAAAAAATACACTTACACTCAAAACAGAGTAAGCACTTATTTTTTTGAGGCTTACAATTCTAGTGTTCTAGACAGTACTGATTATAGTACTTTGGAAAATAATGTATACGCAACCTACAAAGACAAGAAAATTGGACAATTGAAATTGGACATTTATCATTATCAATGGAAATATGGGCTAGGTTCAAACGAGTATGAGAAAGACACTTTACTGCCCACAAAAATAGAAGTAAGCCAATTAGCCGCTCAAGCAAAATGGGCTAAAACTTTTTTTGGATTGCAAGCAGAGGCAGAAGGATATCAGTCTTTAGGGAAAGATTTTGCAACAACCGCTTTAAAGGGCTCTTTTGGAGGAGAATTGTATAAAAACATATCAGTAACAGCAAGCTATAAGTATCGATCACAGCCATTAAATTTTAATTTTCATTTATTTCAAAGTGACTTTAAAGAATACAATTGGTCCAACACGGAGCTCGTAAATCAAAACACAGCGACCAAAGAAATAAACGTATTCCATCCTAAATGGGGAGCTATTTCTGCGGCTTGGTCTAATATCGATCATTATGGATTCTTTTACAATACAACTCCATTGGCTGATTTTAATAAAAAATTTAAAGTCAATGTTATACAATCAGACAGAAAAATTGATTATTTCAAAGCGCGTTTTGACCAGCGCTTGGATTTCGGAAAGTTCTCTTGGGTAAACAATGTGCAATACCAAAAAGTCACACAAGAAGAAAAGCCGGAGGAAATTTTGAGTGGTCCTCTTGCCTTGAATGTTCCAGAATGGCTCATTAGAAGTACATTGATGCTTACTTCGTCTATTTTCAATAAAGCTTTATTTTTTCAGTCGGGAGCTACGTTTACTTTCTTTACGGATTATTATGCAGACCAGTATAATCCCATGCTTGCAGAGTTTGTAACGCAGAACAATACTAAAATTGGAGAATACCCACGAGTTGATTTCTTTTTTAATGCTAAAATCCAAAGTTCTCGAATCTATCTCAAGCTGGAAAACATATCTGCTCCAATAGAACATTTGATCAATATTGATACTCCCTATGATTATTATGCAGCACCCTATACCCCTTATCGTGATTTTACTATTCGATTTGGCTTGATTTGGAACTTCTTTCAGTAAATTTAAAACACTGAAAATCAGACGATAACCCATTAAATCAACATTTTTTTAAAAATCATTGACTTTCCCCTTGTAAGATAACAAAAGGGTTTTATATTTGCATCCGCTAAAACGCTCAACGACGATGTTTTTGGGAATTAGATTTAGCATTACGTTCATTGAAAGAAAAATAATATAAGAATGACAGC
>Ga0228609_1000293_pt1 | contig 26236 bp, 6 predicted proteins | sample 10DmetaG_FD_190068 | JGI IMG/M metagenome (GOLD analysis project Ga0228609, IMG submission 190068) | Seawater microbial communities from Monterey Bay, California, United States - 10D | ecosystem: Environmental > Aquatic > Marine > Coastal | place: USA: California | collected 2016-11-10 | reverse complement strand
AATCGTTTGACACTGTTTCTTGGACAACAGTAGCAGGAACAGAGTCGAGTTTGGCAGCAGCAGCAGTCACGGGTATAGTGACTACGACTTACTTCAGACGAGGAGCTGAGGTTGTAAATGGCGATAGCGGTAGCTGTGAGATTCTCTATACTAGTCCGATCACGGTTAATGTAGAAGCCTCAATTACACCGACGATTTCATCAAGCACGGGGGCCTTTACTTTTTGTGTAGGAGACAGTCCGACTTTTGAATCTCAGACCACCCCAGCAGGAGTAGTGACGTATACTTGGAGTTATTTCAATGGTACAAGCACGGTAACCTCAACAGGAACGGGTACCACTACAGAAGTTACTATAGTGGCTAATGGATATATTCAGTTGGATATTTTGACTGCGGCAGGATGTGAATACACTACACGTGAGAACATCACCTTAGCCGATGCGATCAATACTGCTTTAACGGCTCCCACGACGATATGTCCTTCAGAATCTGTAACAATCAGTGTGGCTACAACGAGTCAGGCGACCTATACTTTTTATGTAGGCGGGACTCAGCAGCAGGAATCTTCGAGTGCAACGTTTACTACCACGGGAATAAGCCGTACGTCTTCAGTAGTGATTACAATTACCAATGCATCAGGATGTAGTGAGACTGTATCGACGGTGATCAATGTAGTTGACTTGGAGGATGGAGGATCAATAACCCCAACCAACAGTACAATCTGTATGGGTGGAGACAGTCCATCGATCAGTAATTTAGTTTCGGCGACTCTAGAGGATTATTCTGCAGCTGCAAGTATTACTTATTTCTGGGAGCAATCGTTTGACACTGTTTCTTGGACAACAGTAGCAGGAACAGAGTCGAGTTTGGCAGCAGCAGCAGTCACGGGTATAGTGACTACGACTTACTTCAGACGAGGAGCTGAGGTTGTAAATGGCGATAGTGATAGCTGTGAGATTCTTTATAGTAGTAATGCTACTGTTGCAGTTCAAGATATAGGAGCAGTATCTATTATTTCAAGTACTGGATCTTTTACTTTTTGCGAAGGAGATATCATAGATTTTACAGCAAGTCCTGTAGGACAAGCAACCTATACTTGGACGTATGACAATGGTGTTAGCGTAAATAGTTCTTCATCTGCTGGGACCACTACACGTGTTGTCATCGTAGGGAATGGAGCAATCACCTTGGATGTCACTACAGCAGCAGGTTGTGTTTATTCTTTTACACAAAGTTATACCGTATCGAGTAAAATTGAACCCGTACTAACAGCTTTCCAGACCATTTGTAGTGGCAGTTCTTTAGACGTAAGTGCTTCATTGGCTGATCCAGCAGTAGGAGCCTATACCTATACCTTTATAAGAGCGGGTGTAGCGATTCCTTCCGCCACAGATACCTCAACTTCCAGCTATGCGATGACTGGATTGTCAGATGGAGAAGTTATCGCAGTACGAGTAACGGACAGTGGAACGGGTTGTTCGGGTACCTCTTCTTTTACAATCAATGTGATCAATGCATTGAGTAGCGTTGGATCTATTACACGATCAGATAGTGATACCTTATGTGCAGGAGACACCCCCACTACAATATTTGGTGATGGAACATCAGGTAGTGCTTCAGCAACAACGACTACGGGAACAATTATTTATCAATGGTACTATAAGACAGCTACAATGGCTGACTATGTAGTCACAGGGAATAATCCTTTAGTCGATCAAAGTAATAATTATAGTCCTCCTGCATTATTAGAAACAACTACTTATAAAAGATTGGCAAGTGTTTTATTGAATGGTGTCGCTTGTTCAGAATCTTTTTCACTTACAGAGGAAATTGTCGTCTTTGATGGTGAAGGGGGCAGCTTAGATTCTGTAAGTACTTCAGTGTGTTTTAGTTTTGGTGCTGCTGCTCCAACAATTACAGTTTCAGGAAGTTCTGTAGGTGATTACCAATGGCAAGATTCTTCAGGTGGAATTGTTTTTGCAAATATTACGGGAGCCTTACAAGTTGACTATACTCCTACAATTACTGTTACTGGAACATTCTATTTCAGGAGAGTTACCACTGTAGGTACTTGCTCTGACACAACAGATATTTATACTTTAACGGTTGAGGAAACGAATGCTGGTTCTTTGGATACTTCACCTTCTGGAGTGTACTGTTATGGAACACAACCTCCTGAATTAGGTATTGGGACAAGTGATAACGGAAGTAGTGGGCTTGATGCGATTACCTACCGCTGGGAGTAAAAAATTGATGGAGCGCTAGGGGGGTATGTTACAATTGATGGAGAAACCAATAGATCTTACCAGCCTCCTCCACTTTTTGCCAATCCTACAGACGAAACTACTGTTTATTTATATCGAAGAGTAAGTATCAATCCTGGAGGTTGTGAGTCTGTTGCTTCAAATGTTGTTTCAATAACAATCACTCCTGAAATCTTAACGGGATACCTCGAATTTCAAAATGTAGATCCTGATAATTATTACATCTGTGAAGGTCAAGATGTTGAAAATTTAGTTTTAGGAGGATTAGCTACCCCAGTTTCAGCAGGGGTGGTAACTTACACTTGGCAACAATCTGAAGATTTGTTAACTTGGACAGAAGTGCCCTCCTCCTCCTCTAATGCAAGCTTAAACTTTGGGACATCCAATACACCAACTCAAACGACATATTATAGAGTGAAAATTTCCAGTAGTTCAGGGAGCCCTTCCTCTACAACTTCTGTGGTTACAATTTTCCTCGATGAGACAGGCGAGGCAGTTACAACGGGTGAAATTTACACTGTTTCTATTGATGGAGAGCAAACTTTTATAACAACAAGCGCAGCAGTAAGTACAACAGACACAATTGGAGCTGCTCTTGCCTTGTCAATCACAAATTCGATTAGTGGATATACTGCCACTTATTTTGCTGATCAAGATATTATCGTAGTAGACTCCTATTCTGATGAAGTTACCCTTTCAAGAAGTTCTTCAAGTACTTTATTCATTAAACCGGTACTCTTATCATACAGTGCTGTAGATGATTTTTGTAGTGCGTACACAAATGTAGTAACGGTAAATATTTATGAACCCCCATCAATTAATCAAACAGGGGGATCGATCGATGGTCAAATAATCTGTCTTGATTCCGCAATAGATCCAATTACTTTTGAAGTTACTGGATCCTATGACTTTGTTGAAATTAAAGGAATAGATGATGTGTTTGAAGTAACGGCTGGAGGAACGGGATCGGCTACATATTCTGCACTAACAGGATGGTGGACAGTGTCTAATACGAGCGTTTTTACAATTACAGGAACTCCTACGCTTCTTGCGGATCAGAGTTTGTTCATTAGTATTGAAACATCTGGGAGTTGTGATACCGAAGCAACCTATAATTACAGAATTGAAACCGTCGATACCCCGAATACTCCAGATATTATTTACAGAAATGATCCTCGAAATAGTGAGTCTGGTTACCTTGCCAATCGTTATCAAATTTTTCAAAATGATGGTTCATGGTATAATAACACAGTTTGTCAAGATACCGATGATGTTTTACCCGACAACGATGCTTTAGTTTATGAATTTGCAGCTTGTTATTCCAATAATCAGGACTTGAGATATGTTAAATTTGATTGGGAAATACTCCCTCCTACTGCTGTTAGCTCCATTACATTTAAAAATACAGATGATGCCAATATGCAGGCCATTTTAACTGTAGGTTATGATAGTAGTACTGTAACATTTACTTCTGGTTTTGATTATACTATCACAATCACTTCCCCTAATGGTACTGCAACAACTGTGACTTTTACAACGGTAGAAGATGATATTACAGAGAACTTAGATGATTTAGATAATGATCTAGAAGGCCTTCCTTCCATAAGTTCTTCTCGTTCAGGAAATATATTGACATTGACTGCCGATAAGTCGGGAGAAGATGGGTATTTTAGTATTCAAGTTTTGAATCCTGATGCAGCAGAAATATTCATTAATTCGCCTGAATATTTATATCCAGAACAAGACAATGCGATTGAGGTTGTTTTTAATCCAGATTTTGGTACAACAACACCCACATCAGATGGAGTAACTGCAACCCTTAGAGTTAGAGCAGAATCTATCGAGTGTGATGACGAGTTTTCAGACTGGTATGAAGTTGAATTGTATTTTCTAAGCGAACAAAACCCAGTTGCAGACTTTCCAAATATAAGAGAGCCGGAAGCCTTAACGAGAACGTATTGCGCAGGGAATACCAATGGAACAGTCCCTACATGTGAAATTGATGCAAATACGACCCTCAGAACAACTTTTTATTCTGCAGCTGAAGCAGGAGAAGAAAACAATTATGCTTATTTGGAATACAAAATTGACAATATTGCAGCTGGCGATGCCACAGCTCCCTTTCCGGGAAGATATTATCAGGAATACGGAGGTATTCATCCCGTATATGGAACCATTTCATGGCTCCCTGGTTTTCATGGACAGTTTGATCTCTGTGTAAGAGCTGTCGCCTGTGATGGTACAGAAGATACATGGGATTGTTATACGTATGTAATCTCACCTGAATCCGCTATGCCCGACGTTACTGCGGTTAATATTCCAGTTTGTCCTATTGATTCTAATACGGTTACAACAACCTTTAGTTCTAATTTAATGGTAAATTGGACTATTAATCCCTCCACATCATACTCTTCTACCTCTACCCGAAGTGTTAGTGGTCTTGATGTGTTTGATGTTGTTTGGGAGGAAGGATATGCTGGAATGGTATGGATTACCGCAGATGTTAAAGATTGTGCTGGTGATCCAAGGTATTATACCGTTAGAATTCCAGAAAATCCTGTTTTTACCAGAACGTCAACGACTACAGTCCAAACTATTTGTCAAGCGGAAACAATTTCGCCTATTATATATGACATTTCAGGATATTCTGTACTCGGCATCAATGATGCTGAATTACCAGACGGACTCACAGGGGTTTATAGTCCCACAGCTCAAGAAGCAACTATTCGAGTATTTAGAAGGTTCAATTCTGCTGATGATTCAGATAACAAATATATAATTGCTATCGATTATAGCGATTATGAATATGAAGCTGATGGTACAGAATCTTTAACTGAAATTACTGAGTCTATTACCACAATGATCGCTACTTCAGCTCTGGTAGGAACTGCTACATCCACTACCAGTAATAATTCAAGCACAATCACTATTGTTGGTGCCACTCCAGGGGTGCGATTTAATATTGCTTCCAATACTCCTGAGACTTCAAGGTTCACTATTAGCCAACCCACAATTAATAATTTAAATGGAACCTATACAATAACAGGAAGTATTTCAGAAACACTGTCGACTACAAGTAATTCCTACGAAGGAATAGGACCTTTAGGAGTCTCACAAATTCATCATTTTGATTTAACTGTAATCTCATCAAATGCCTCTTGTACGACTGTAACTCAAACCGTAGTGTTTAATTACAGTCCAAATGATATTATAACTACAGTAACTCCTACCTTACTCACTCAATATATCTGTGATGGGGATGATTTAGAGGAAATTGAATTTCAATTAAGTGGTGGAGCTACAGATTATGATGCACCCGTTTGGTACCCTTCTCAACCTGTTGGCTTAGAATTTAGCCCTGAGGCAGGAGATGTTCTGGGAGCAACCACAAGTTTTAGCTTATCTGGAACTTTGAATACGGGGGTTACGACTACCACAGTTTATTATTACACCCTTACATCCAATGGGTCAACTTGTGATACGGATACCGTTTCAGGGAGTGTCATTGTGTATCCCAAAGAAGAAATCAAAACAACACCGGTTGCAGGTCAGGTATATTGTCAGTCTGAGGGGGTTAATTTTGACTTTGAATTTGAAGGGATTAGTTCATTAGCTATCTCTACTGCATCAAGTGCAACATTATCTACTTTAGGTTTAAGTACTTCGATTGCATACACTTCAACTCCGAGTGTGGAACTTACGGTAGTAGCTTCTGCAACTTCGGTTGGTGAATACTTTCAAATTGAGATTATCAATGAAAGTGGTGTGATTTATGCTTACCAATATCAATCAACTACTGGAAGTGAATCCACAACAACAATTGCCACAGCATTAAAAAATTCAATCGATACCAATGCATTTGTTTCAGCTTCTTTGACTTCAAGTAATGTAATTAGTATCGTTGCAGATTCAAAAAGTTATGTTTTCTGGGTAAGAATCAATGAATCAAATACTGGAGGTTCTATAGAACACAATGATAATGTGCGGATGAGGGTAACTGACGCTGAGGCAGTCGTAGGTACTTTTTCAATCACGGGAACGCCTACAGTTGATATTACTGAAACCACAACTTATAGTTTGATTATTACCACACCGGGTGTTTTATGTAGCGCGGCTACACAAACTTTTGAGTTCTCTTTGTTAGCGGATCAGTCCATTTCAATAACTTCATCTGCAAGTACTCAAATTCAATATGTATGTGATGGAGAGGCTATAGATGATGTCACTTTCTTTTTAGAAGGAAATTCAAATGGATATTCAATTGAATGGAGCTCGGGGGTACCCAATGGAATAGCATTCACACCTCTTTCAAATGCATTGTTTGGTACCAGTACGATAACCCTTTCCGGAACACTGAATACGGGTGCCACTACAACCACTGTTTATCATTACTCGATTACAACATCCAATACAACAATTCCTGCTTGCGAATCACAAACGGTTACGGGAAGCTTGGTGATTTATCCTAAAGAAGAGATTTTATTATCTCCTCCAGCGGTTCAGACTTACGAATTGACAGATTATATTGATCTTGAATTTACATTCCAGGGAGTCAGTGACCTCACCTTAACGGCTTCTTCATCTGCAGATTTTTCAGCTCTCGGTTTAACTCAAACTACAAGTTATACTGCAGTGCCTAGTGTAGAACTTACCGTGGTTGCATCTGGAACGACTGTGGGTGAATATTATCAAATTGAGATTGTAGAGTTGAATGGTGCCGTTCGTTCAAGATATTATCAAACTACCACAGCTACAGCGTCCATAAGCACAATCGCTCTCGGTCTTGCAAATGCAATTAATTTGGATGGAAGTGTCTCGGCTTCTTTGACTTCAAGTAATGTAATTAGTATTGTTGCAAACGACTTGGATTATGTATTCTGGATTAGAATTAATGAGGGTTTCAATGCAGGTACAATTGAACATGGAAGCAACGCACGGATGAATATAACCTCTGCTGTTCCTGTTCAGGGTGTGTTTTCATTAACAGGTACTCCCACAGCCGTTATTACAACAACCACAAGTTATACGTTCAATGTATTAACTCCTGGTGTTCAATGTGATACAGATTCTGCAACAACTACTGTATTTGTTATCCCCGGTGCACAGATTACACTGGTATCCTCTGCTACAACTTTAAATCAAGAGTTGGTGGATGAGGATTCTATAGAGAATGTTGAATTCACTTTAGGAGGAACAGCAAATGATTATTCAGTAGAATGGCCGAATGGGATTCCATCAAATTTATCAATTTCTCCTGAAGAAGGTGCTTTATTTGGTACTTCTACGTTAACATTATCAGGTTCACTGGAAACGGGGGCTACCACCACCACAATTTATTATTACACCATTACTCCGTTAGACGGAGTTGATGAAGGAAGTCCCATTTCTGGAAGTTTTGTAGTATTTCCAAAAGAAGAGATCAGTTTGTCACCTGGAGCAGGAGTGACCTATTGTTCCACGGATTATATTGATTTAACTTATCAGTTTGAAGGATATGGTTCCTTGTCTGTTTCCTCTACAACAAGTTCTACAATCTCAACCCTAGGTATTTTTTCTGATTTAACCTATACCACAACCCCATCGGTTGAGTTAACCATTGTTGCAAGTGGTACTTCAATGAATGAAATATTTCAAATAGAGATTGTTGAAGAGGACGGTGGATCAAGAGCTTTATTTTATCAAACAACAACAGCAACAGCATCCATAAGTTCTATTGCGACAGAGCTTGCAGGAGCTATTGATTTAGACCCAAGTGTTTCCGCTTCATTGACAGCAAGTAATGTGATCAATGTATCGGCAGTCAATTCAGATTATGTTTTCTGGATTAGAGTCAATGAGGGGGCTACTCAAGGTTCAATGGAAACCTATGATGCGGCTAGAATTCGGGTTACTGATGCCATTCCTGTAACCGGGGAATTTACCTTAACGGGAACTCCAACGGTTTCAATTTCAGAAACGACGACCTATTCATTGATTGTAAGTTCACCGGGGTTACGTTCTGATGCAACAAGTGCAACAACACTAATTACTTTGAATCCAGAACAAATAATTACACTGACTTCTTCAACGACCTCATTAAATCAAGAAGTATGTGATAATAGTGCCATAGAAGAAGTGGTATTCCAACTTGATGGAAGTGCCACTGGATATGGTGGATTAAATTGGATCGGTGCGACACCTGGAGGAATTTCAGAACCTACACTTTCCGCAAGTAATACCCTGACGTTAACCGGAACAATAACGACTGGGGTTACCACAACTACAGTTTATAATTATAGTATTACAACGACTGGACCTTCTTGTGAGTCAAATACGGTAACTGGATCCATAACCGTTTTACCGAACCATTATATCGCTTTTAGTGCTGCATCACAAAGTGATCAAACGATTTGTGATCAAGGGGATTTGGAAGCGATTGATTTTGAATTATCCGGAGGAGCTACAGGCTACACAGTTACTTGGTCACCCTCAAACCCAGGGTTAAGTGTTTACAGGTCTGCAGCCAATTCAACTACCTTTACAATCTCTGGAACAATAAATACTAGTGTCACGTCTGAGACCGTATACACCTACACAATAAGTACGCTTGGAAATTCATGTGATGTATCTACAGCTTCTGTTACTGGAGAAATCACGGTAGTTCCTCAATTGGTCATTAATGTTGATACTCCGTTAACTCAGAATCAGATTGGATCAAATGCACTGTGTAATGGGGATGATATTGAAGCGATCACCTTTTCATTTACCTCTGGAAATACACCCACCATTGATTATGAGTGGACGGATGCCGATGGGAACACTATTGCAACTCCAGGACCAACAATAAGTGGATACACATTATCGGGTCCTATTACTACCTCTTCAACTGAATTAACTACTTATTATTACACCATAATTGCAACCGATAGTAATGGATCCTGTGTCTTTACGGATTCATTTAGTGGAACCCTTCAAGTAGCTCCAGATATTATTGTACACGAGGATTACATTCAAGATAACGATGTTATCGATGTCACTTGTACTGGAGGTACCGATGGCTCCATTATCATTCCAACAACTACAGAGGCAGAGTTTGAATTACGAATTGAAGGAGGGCAGACAGCGACGGCTCAAATTGATAAAGTATCACTTTCTGTTAGTGATACATTGAATGCTGGTGATCAAATTAGTGTTATTATTGATGGCATTACATTTACGAGTGTGGTTGCCTCTGGTACCACTACCCAAACGATGTTGGAGGAGTTGAGAGATAAAATTAATTTTGGAACAGGATCCGATAACATAGCTGTCACTGCAACAGTGGTTGATGACGCGTCGGAGGTCTATATTCAGTTAATTGCTGATACTGCGGGAACAGCCTTTACTTCTTCAGGTACAGTTGTAACTTCAACTGTCACGGGTACTACAGTAGTTTCTACATTAATTGAAAACAAAAGCTTAAACTATGAATACAAATGGACTAACGAAGATGGTGCGGTCATAGGCTCATCATTGACACTAGAAAATTTAGAGGCTGGAACCTATAATTTAGCGGTAAGTATTAATGACTGTGAAGCCAGTACAACCTATTCTTTTATAGTTCAAGAGCCCACCTTAACAGTAGGTACTATTTCTGAAACCTGTGCTGGGGATGTTTCAATTCCAATAACTGCAATTTTAACTGCCTCTCAGTTGGCACTTGATGGTACTAAAGTTACTGCTGAACTTTATGAAAAAGCCGTAGATAATACATTTACTGTTTTATTTGGAAATCAAAACTTTACTACAAGTGTTTCAACCAACACATTTATGGCCAATTTCTATGGATTAGCAGAAGGAGAGGCCTATCAGTTGGTCGTTACAGATAATACATGCGCTTCAAGAATCACCTATGATGTTGGTCCTATATCAACTTTCTTAGCAATTAATGAAGGTTCCATTATAACAACTAATGAGGAATGTTTTGGTGAAGGAGGAACGATATCATTAAATGCTACTGCAATAACAGGAGGTTCAGGGTATTACAGTTACAACTGGACGAATCTTACTACTGCGGAACAATATATTACAAGAGAGATTACAGGAGCTGATGCAGGACTTTACGAATTGACCGTAACGGATCAATCATATGGTTGTGAGGAAACTACTGTAGGGATAATTGAGATAGAAGCTGTTGAAACTGATGTAAATGTGATTTGGTCAGAGCCCGGTCCGTTAACCAATGATTGTTTTGATAGTAGAGACGGTACTTTAGAGGTCGTTGTTACAGGGGGTTCAGGTGATTTCTTCTATGAGTGGTATTTTAAACCACAAACGTCCTCTGTAACCTTACAAATTGACAATGATGATCCTATTTTAGTGGTGGATGATGAAATTCCCACCAGTTATTATGCTGGGGGTGAGTACTATGTGAAAGTATACGATGGAGGCGGAGTTCTTGATTGTGCAGCAGGGGGAACAACAACTAATTTTGTCATCAATAATCCAGAGGAAATTTCCTTTGCAACGGCTTCTTCAACCATTTCAAACATTATATGTGCTGGGGAAGAAACCGGTTCAATTTACGTTGAAGTTTCAGGGGGTTCTGGGAATTACCTTTATACTATCAACGGTGGGATTCCTTATCTTGCAACTACAGGAATAATTTCGGAAAATGGTTTAGCTGCTGGGAATTATACCTTAATAGTTGAGGATGCAAATAATATATGTAGTAGTGCACAGCAAATTACTAAAGCGATTACAATCAGTGAACCCGCCGGTGGACCTCTAGAAATTAGTGTAAATACTATTTCAGAAATTCCGTGTGAGGGCGGATTGGGGTCTATTCAAATTAACATTAGCGGAGGTTCCCCTCTGACCACGAATAGTGCCTCTTCAGTGATTGATTATTATACTGTGAATGTTACAGGAGGTAATTTCTTTGCTTTAAATACTTCACATGATCCAAACGATTCCACACTAACCATTGGAAATCTTGCAACTGCGGGTACTTATCAAATCATAGTTACCGATACGAATGGTTGTCAGCAAATTTTGAGTGATATTATTTTAAATAATTCTTCCAATGGATTGGCTGCTACCGCTGTAATCACGCAAGCCAGTGGATGTAATGAATTATCTTCTACAGAAGGGGGATCGATTCAAGTTACTTGGCCAGATCGTGGTGATGGAAATAATGCAGGTTATCCATTATGGCAGCAACGAATTTCAGTAAACTATGACAGTTTTACCATCGCTTTAAACGGAACTGTGACGGGAGCTGATCTTTCCGCTATTGGTGTGGTAATTACTACCGCTACACAATCATTAACAATTTATCCTACTTCAACGGCATCGGTAAGTTTTAGTAACATTCAAGATGTAGCGGCTCAATTAGCCTACAATATCAATCAAATTTCAGATTTGACGGCTAGCTTAATTGGTTCAACGATTCAAGTAAAAGGTCAAATTATTGATGGGGTCGATACGGTGACAGCATCAGCAACGACATTAAACATTTCTGTTTCAGGTGTTACGCAGCTAGCGCAATCACAATGGTCTGATTTAGCTGGTATGGCAGGGATGGAGATTGTAAATGGTTTGGATGCAGGATATTATCGCGCCATTATTAATGATGGCTCAGGTTGTGGTGGAAGTTTGGTGCAGAATTCAACTCAAGGCGGTACAATTTTCGAAATAGATAGTCCACAATCTCTTCAAATAGATAATATTTCTTTTGATGAAATTACGTGTAGTCAACCCACTTCAAATCTTCAATTTCAGTTATCCAACGGGTCTTTTATCTTAAGTCCGGATCCAAGTGCTTTCACTTTGACCTTAAACTCCACTGAATTAGACAGTACTGTTGACGGAACAGTAACCTTTTCAACGGGAACGACTACAACTTCAACTTCAACTTCAACTTCTACTACGAGTACGGCAACTACAGCAGCTTCAACAGTTGGGAATTCATACACACCAAACTTGAGAACGAACACAATTGATATAGAATCCCTAATACCTGGCGATTACGAACTGGTAGTGCAAAATGTTCAAACAGAATGTATTGCAGTATTAAACTTTACAATCAATGAAGCCGTTTCTGTCAGTTATTCTGGGGAAACAGAATACACTATTGACTCCTGCTATGAAACCTATCAAGATGTATTTTTTGATCAATTTCTTATTGAAGGGGGAGAACCCTATCAAAATCAGGAAGGAGAGTCCTATTATAATATGATATGGAATTTTTATCCTGCAGATACATCACAAAACAATTCTAGGATAACGACTTTGAGTAACAATGTGAATTTCAATCCTTATCCTGGAATCTATGAATTGATGATTTATGATGCTAACGGATGTACTCTTACAGACGAAAACGGCAATGACTCTCCAATTGAATTTACATTCACTCAACAGCTTGGAAGTCTTGAGGTGTATGGAGCAGGGGGTGCTAATGGGAATGAATTTTCTCAACCTGTAAGTTGTGAAATTGATGCAGAGGATGGACAGATTAACATAGAGGTGTTAAGTTCAGATCCCCAAACGGCAGTTCCTCCTTATGAAATTAAATGGGAAATTCAACAGTCTTCCGACGTAGCATTTGAACAACGATTGCTTTTTGAAGGAGTGACTGCATCTGTGGATAGTTTGGAAGTGTATACCATCAAATTGAATGATATTGCTATTTCCTATACCACTCAAGATAACAGTGAACCCATACTTTCTGTGGTTAATGAGTTTACCAATATAATTGATAATAACCCTCAATTTAACGCCTCGATAGATGTCGCTGAAAATCCTTTTGAGATCATCATAACAACAGCCTCGCAAGCGAACTTATTGTTGGAGATTGTTTCTCAAAGTACACAATTACAAATGGTTAATTCCTCTGCGAATTCTGCAATTTGGTTTGCCTTAGATGGAACTAACGGAACAAGTAATTATACCGGTTTCTCCGACTTGAACAATTTAGCTGAAGGCTCCTATCGTTATACCATTACGGCAGTAGATGTTGCCACATGTGATAACAATACAGAACCGCAGAGTTATCAAGGAATCATTACAGTAGAAAATGAAAATGTTCTTGAAATTAGAGAAGGCCCCATAGTGGATGAATATCTTTGTAATGGTCTGGCTGGAACAATGTATGTAGATGTTTATGATGGAAATACAGGCCCACTTACTTTCTTCTATAACAATGCACCAGCTACATTTGAGATTGTGGGTACCAATCAATATTTAGTCAATATAAGTGATCCTGTAGAAGTCGCCACGCTCGAAATATACAATGCAGCAAATTGTGGAATTTCTAGAGAAATTACCATTGGTAATGGTGTGCCTTTATTTGACTTCACTTCGGTTAACTACCAACAATCTGCTACTTTCCTGGCTAGGGAGGACATTACCTTCACTGATTTATCAGAAAATGAATATGATTCTTTCGAGTTTATTTTTGGGGATGGTACACAAAGTGATGCATACGAACGAAACACACCTGACCCAATTACACACGAATATGCTATTTCGGGTACTTACTTTGTCACCCTCAGAATCTTCAATGATTTAGGGTGTACTGAGGAGCTTACTAAATCAGTTAAAATAGGCAAAGGATATAATATTTTGGTACCCAATGTATTTACCCCCAACGGAGATATTTGGAACAACACCTTTAGGCCCATTTTCAATGGATTGAGTGAGATTACCCTTAGGGTCTATGATTTTAATGGAGGTCTGTTATTCGAAGAGATTGGAGCCGTTGGAAATGACCCAGAAATCCAAGGAGTGTCACTTTTAGGATGGGATGGTGGAAATGATTCTATTTCTTCTCCTTATTACATTTATACCATAACGGGAAAAACAATAGACGATGAAGAGGTATTTAGGGACGGTACATTTATAATACTTCGTTAATATGAGAAAGACGAAACTAACTTTAGCAATTTTATTATTGATCATGTTTAAAACATTTGGTCAAGAGGATATTATTGTTAGTCATTCTCGTTTCATGCAGAAAGTAAACCCCAGTTTTTTTGGGATGAACAATATGAACAAAACAGGAGTGCTGTATAATTCTGTAGGATTGCTGGGTAATGTTAAAATCGAAAGCAAGTATTTCTTCGGAGCCTTGTCTTTTGATTCCGATAACTTTAGTATTGGATTGGATGTATATTCACTGACCATGGATAATACAGGGATGGTAAACACCCGTCCTAGTATTAGTTATATCTACAAAATTCAACTGGATAATGATCTTTATTTTTTGCCCGCCATATCCATGGCGTCTGGGAGTTCACGGATTGATAATTCTAAATTGATATTTGAAGATCAATTGACATTGGTTTCGGGATATTTACAGACTGATTCCCAAGACCCTCTGGCTCCTTTGATTGGGAATGCTAGTTATCTTGACCTAGGAGCTTCTTTTATTGTCCATTCGTCTAACTATTTAATGGGTCTTAGCATTAAACATCTAAACCAGCCTAATATATCCTACAATAAAGAAGACAATAATATTAAGCTCCCTATTCGCTATTCTTTGCAAGGGGGATATGAGTTTGATGTCAATCCATACGATCGACCCCTTTTGCCAAGATATTCAACGATTCTCTCGTTTTTTAATGCTTCTGTCATGGGAGAAAATATTGATATTTATTTGTCACAAGAAGCACAACTTGGAGAATTCTCCATAGGTTTAAGTCAACAGTTTAAAAAGACTCAAGACTTTGGATTTACAAATATTGGTCTTTCTGTTGCATTGGCTTATGAAAATTTTGAATTTGGAACTTTGTACAATTTTCCTTTCCAGAATAAAGCAAAATCATCGGTTTATACTCCAAGTACAATAGAGGTCTTCCTTACCTTTGATTTTAGCCCTTATCTCAGAAATAAACGAGGTGATTATCGAAGAATTAGTATCGATAATTATTACTAGAAAGAGTCCTTTTTTACTGTATAATTTTCTTAAGAATAATTCGTTATATTTGTAACAACCAAATTAATGCGCCCCAATGCATATTAAAATACCTACCACCTACGGTACACTTTTCTTTTTATTTTGTGTTTTTGTCTCTTGGGCGCAACAACCATTTGGCATTACCACTTCTATTGGAAATACATCAAGCATTACTATTTGTGAGGGTGATTCGGTAACATTTATAATTGACCAAAGTAATTCCGCTTCTTTTGATTATGAATTTATTCGAATAAGAAATGGGGTAACTCAGATTGTTGAACACAATCAGGCACTGACCAATGTATTTACTCTACCTGGGACATATAACGGTCAGTACTGGGAACTAGAGGACGGAGATATTTATTATGGTGAAATCAATGAATACGATCCTCAGCCATCAATCAGGATTCCAACAGATCAAATAACGGTTAGAGTACTCTCTTCCTCAGGCAGTACTACAATTGATGGAGGAGTAATAGAACAGGCCAATCGCTTTGTTTGTTCGATTAACCCCGGAATAACACTTACTGTATCTGGTACAACTAGTGGTACCTCCTTTTTTTATCAATGGGAAAAATCCACAAATGGGGGAATGTCATTTACAGAAATTGCGAGTGCCACAGCAGAGTTTTATTTCTCAGGACTGATCACTCAAACAACGTTTTTAAGAAGAAGAGTGCAAGCAAATCAATCTTCAGGAACTTGTGTCAAATACAGTTCGGTATTTACTAATACTTTTAGTGATCTGGATCCTGGAAGTTTGAATACGAGTTTAAATCAATCGATTTGTTACAATACTTTACCTGGAACCCTTGGGTTAGCCAGTATTCCAGCTACAGTTTCTACAGGAACCTTATCGTATCAGTGGGAAAGAAATACTGGATTAGGATGGGTTGATGTTGTAAACGCTATTTCGGCAACATATACTCCACCACCGCTTACTTTAACTACCTCTTTTAGAAGAAAGGCGATCAATGCCACTCAAGGAAGGCAATGTGAAACTCTGACAAACAGTATCACCATTATAGTAGAGGAGGAGCTTATAGGGGGGAGTCTTTTAGGTTCCTCAGAAATATGTCTTAATAATACTCCTGTACCATTAATATTGAATGTTACTTCATCACGAACGGGAGTGAATTATCAATGGCAATCTTCTCCGGACGGTAACAATAACAATTTTTCTGACCTGACTGGAGTTAACAGCCTGACATTAGACTTTACTTTGTTGCCTGCTTTAACTCCCTTAAGCACTACCTATTATCGAGTAAAAGTGGAAACAGTATCTCCTACTGTATGTGAAATGTTTTCTAGTGTGGCGTCGATTACCGTTTATCCCGAAATGATCACTTTTACTACCTCAGCACAAAATGGAGTGTATTGTTCTGGAGAGATTGTTACGTTATTTGCTTCCTCATTAAATAATATTGAATTTGAATACAGAATTGATGGAGCTACCGTCAGTCAAACAAGAGCTACTTCTTATGTTTTACCTCCCCTAACAGGAACGCATACGCTTACCTTGGTTGCATTGTCTAATGTGTTGAACTGCCGAGAAGAGATTGATATTACCATAGTAGAAAACAATGTACTAGGAGGAACAGTTGAAGGAGATCAATACATTTGTTATTCAGGAAGAGGTGTTATACCTAATCCAATTACCACCTTAACTCCAGCAACAGTTCAAAATGGTGTGGATATTGCCTTGGTTGCAAGTGCAACTTATCAATGGGAGTTTACGATTAATAATGGTCTGAATTGGAATCCAGTTTTGAATCTCGGAAATCAAGCGAATTATCAACCAGGAGGATTATTCTTTACTACCTCCTTCAGGAGAAAAGCTACTAATACTATAAATGGCGAAGAATGTTTCGATTACAGTAATGAGGTAACTCTTGAAGTACTACCCGATTTTGAAGGAGGAATCCCTACTGTCCCTGTGCACGTATTATGCATGGGAGACATCCCCCCAACACTTACCGTAACCAACAGTACTCAACATCCAGATGTTGTATATCAATGGGAAGAATCTACAGATAATGGCATGAACTGGACTAACATAATTGGTGAAAATCAGTTGAGTTATACTCCTGTATCTATCGTGAGTTCTACTTTATACCGAGTACAAGTTTACTCTTCGGTATCTTCAACTACTTGTTTTGCAGTTTCAGATCCTCATGCTGTTTTTGTATTTGAAGTTGACCCTGGGAATTTGGATATTTCTCAGAGTAGATCAATAGGATACAATACTGCACCTGGATTGATAGGGAACGGATCTTCAGGGAATTCAGCATCTACAACTCTAGGCAGTGTTACCTATAGTTGGGAACAGTCCACTGATGGCGGAATGAATTGGACTGCCATTCCTAGCTCGAATTCAGAAGACTATACACCACCCTCATTGATCATGGATACCCAATTCAGAAGGGTTGCTAGTGCAACCAATAGTGGAACAGTTTGTAGTGACGTATCCAATGTGATCTCCTTTCAGATTTCTGATCCCCTACCGGGTGGGGTAGCGGTTAATCAAGAAATTTGTACAGGGAGTTTGCCAAATGATTTGGAATTGGTAGGTGCTTCGAATGGAACAAATATTTCCTATCAATGGGAAATATCTAATGATGGGTCCAGCTATACCCCAATTTCCAATACAACGACCCAGTTAACCTTTACTTATACAACCACTTGGAACCCAGTAAGCCCCATTACTTATTATCGAGTGCAACTGACTGAAAGTCTTTCAGGGAGTACGTTTAGATCAGGGAGTGCCAGCATCACTATTTATGATTTTAATCTATCCCTAAGCTCAAGTGCCCTTACAAATACGTTTTGCCCAGGGGACACGGTTTCTTTTACAGCCACTGGTGCAGATAGCTATGAATTTTATATCGATGGAAACCTTGTTCGGCCAAGAAGTACTACAAGTACATTTTCTACAATCTTAATGTCAAATACTACCGCACGGGTATTGGGGTTTAGTGCTTCTTGTAGTAAAACTATAGATATCAATTTGATTGCAAATAGTGTATATGGAGGAGTCATTGGAGGACCCGTTGAGGTGTGTCATGGTAGCACAGTGAGTTTGACATCAATAGTTTCAGGAACAGTTATGGGAAGTTCTGTCAGTTCAGGAAATGGCTCTTATCAGTGGCAAAGGTCTTCAGATAATATGAATTGGATTGATATTTTAGGAGCTCAAAATTCTTTTTACACAGTAAGTTCACTGATTGAGAGCACCTATTTTAGGAGGAATAGCCTAAATACTCTAAATTCAATCTATTGTGAGGACTTAAGTAATGTAATTAATGTTCAAGTAAACCCCTTTATCCAAAAACAAGCGGGAACAGTTCTCAATCAAACTCAATGCGATGGACAAGTTATTGATCCCATATTGTTTTCACATGGTGGAGGAGCTACAGGCATTTCAGTTACGGGTCTACCCGATGGAATTCTCCATTCAATTACTGGCAATTCAATCATCATTTCAGGGGTTCTAAATGTAAATAATACCCAAACACAAGTCTATGCTTTTACTGTCACAGCAGGAGGTAATTTATGTACGAGTACTGATAGTATTTCTGGAAGTATTACTGTAATAGCGAAGCCTCAAATTAATTCAAGCTTTATCCAATCAAATGATGTGACCGATGTAAGTTGTAATGGAGGCTTAGATGGAGCTATTCAGATTCCAGAGTTGTCCCCGCAGTTTGATCAAAGGATTGTTGGAAAATTAAATCATGTACAGCAGCAGGATGAGCTGAAGCTTGTTTATGCACCTGCTTTATCAGATGTTTACACAATTGAAATTGATGGAATCGCCTATGAACATACCGTGATTCCAGTCTACTTTCTTGGACCAACTCAAAGTGAAAGTCAAGTGGCATCTGCACTTTTAAATGAAATTAATAATGCCACTGGAAATCGATTGGCAAACGTAACGGCTAGTTTACAAAACAGTACCACGCTTTTATTGCAAGCCAAAGTTCCTGGGAGAAGCTTTCACCGTAAACAGTTCGCTTGTGTCGACTAGTTCCTCATCTGCAACGTTAGTTCACACCCCAACGATAGCCAACTTTACCTCTCAATACAATTATTCATGGATGGGGCCCAGTGGTTTTGGTAGTACGGATTTGAGCATTGACAATTTAAGGGCAGGTGATTATACTCTATTTGTTCAAGTGGATAACTGTAGTATAGCTTCAGCTACTTTCACAATAGAAGAACCCGATCTCATTGTAGTGAATACAGAAATGTGTGATGAGGTTTTACAAGTGGAGATTTCAGGAGGAGTTACTCCTTATACGATCAATCTTTTTGATAGTAATAGCGTTCTTATAGAGACGGTGACGACCAATAATACCCGGATATTTCCCAATTTAACTCCGGGTTCTAATTATCGAATTGAGGTTTTTGATTCGGTATGTGATCAGGCCGTACAACAAGCTATTAACCTACCCTTTGAGTTTACTTTAAATCAAAGCGGTGTTACTGTTGTTGATGATTATTGCAACGATAATGAAGGTAGTGGGTTTATAGAGTTGGGAGGTAATGCAGGAGGCGAAGCCTTTAGTGGTGGTTCAGGTCAATTCGCCTATAGATGGACGGGACCGAGTTTTACCGCTTCAAGTCGAGACATCTACAATCTTGAACCTGGACTTTACACGGTTACAGTTACCGACGAAGTTTTGGGTTGTACCGATCAAGCGGTTTTTGAAGTAGGTAGTGTAGATCCCTTAGTCATTAATCTTGATCCAAGTATTGATTTGGACGCTGCGGGTGCCATTGTCTTGGCTTGTGAGGGAGATGATGATGCGGCAATTGAAATTAGTGTGAATGGAGGACTTGGGAATTACTCCTATTCCTGGACTCGAAATGGAAATGTAATAGTAGGGGCTAATAGTGCACGTATTGAAGATTTGGGTATAGGAAGTTATGAAATTACGGTTACTGATTCACCTCCTAGTGGTATTGCTCCTAATCTTCCTAATTGTCAAGCTACTCAAGTTATAGAAGTTAGAGGACCCCAATCCCTTTCTGTTTTTATACATTCTTCCACAGCTTCGACCACCTTCTATTGTCCAGGTGAAAATAGTTCAGCCGAATTTGAAGTCGAAATTTTTGGAGGTACTCCACCCTTTACACTAGAGCTTACTGCGGAAAATGGTTCGATCATTACCGAATCTGTTCCTAACAATAATCCTACTATAGTGAGTGGCTTGCATCCTGAAGTTGAGGGAAATACCTATCAAGTAAAGGTGATTGACTCCAATGCTTGTGAATCACAAGCAGCGTCTACAACCTTGAATTTCCAAAGCGTTGAATCCATTACTTTACGTCCTCAAATAACACAAATTGATTGTTCCAGGGGGATTTTGGGAAGCATCAGTCTGGAATTGGTCAACGGACAGTTTTTAAATCCAGAATTGGTTCAAGTTCAGTGGCGCAGTGCCAATAACAATATTTACGATACTTGGGCTAACTCAAATGGAGTTTTAGAGAATATTGAAATGGGAGGAACCTATCAAGTAATTGTTACCCAAGGTTCTTGTGAATTGTTTAGAGCCGATGGAATACAAGTAACGGATGTGGTCGATCAAATGCTATTTATCAATAAAGTGGATGTTCAATCGGGAGGATGTAATGGTGATCTCGGAAGAATTGAATTGGATTTAAGAGGTGGATTTCCACCCATCCAAATAGAGTGGGAACAATACAGAACCGTGAATACAACTACCGGAGCTACCACTACAACTACAGGGAGCACAACTTCACGTTTGGAATGGGTAACGCTACCCCAATACCAAAACAATGCCATTGCATCCGATTTGGGAGTAGGTACTTACCGAGCACGAATTTCCGATGGAGCAGATATTGTTGTGGGTGTAGCTTGTGGAGGCCCTCAGATTACAAATCCCATCATAATCGGAACCAATGCTTTTGAGCTGGCTAATTTTAGAATAAAAAATGCGGAATCCTGTACAAGTTCCACCGATAAAGCTGAGATTGATTTTACGATTTTAAATACGCTACCCAACAATAATAATGAATACACCCCTGAAATATTATTGAATGGAGTTGATCCAGGAAACGATTTAATAAGAGTAGGGAATAATAATTACAGAATTGTCAATATAGAAGTTGGAAACCATACGCTAAATATCAACACAGGAACCAGTAGTGCAGTCTTAGGAGATTTTTCAAACTGTACCATCACCCATCCTTTTGAAATCTTGGAGGCCCAACCCATCCAATATTCTGGAGAAACTCAATTTGATATAGATCCTTGTGAGAGTGTTACCGAATTAGCGGTTGTACCAGAGCTTATTTCTGGAGGGAATCCATTTATTATTGATGGCTCGTTTGTTTATGACTATTATTGGGAATTTATACCTGAATCGAACCAAACCCCACAGGGGAATCAAACTTTTGTAGGAGATACCATCTTTAATGCTGAGCCAGGCACCTATAATTTGACAATATCAGATAGTTCAGGGTGTAGTTCTGAGATCATCTCCTTTGATGTCTTTGGTTCTAATGGGGTAGTTCCCTTTTCTGTAATGGGTTCTTTAAAAGAAGCCACAGGTTCAGCTTCCGATACTATAATTACTAATAATGTTAAAGCAGTTGCACCCAATTGTTTGAGTAGTACTCCCAATGGACAAATTGGAATTGAAATAAGTGGTGGATTAAGACCCTATACTATTGAATGGTATAAGGAAGAGATTAACTCTGTCCCAGATTCTACTGAGGCTACCACTACTTTGATTCCTTTGACTCATGCCACTAACAGCACCTATTTAAATAATCTTGAGGCGGGTAAATACAAATTCATAATTCGTTCTCAAAATAGTGAATGTCCAGAGAATGGTTTGGCGACTAATAATTATTACGAAGAAATTATAACGGTTCCAAATAATAAAGAGTTGTATATAGTTGAAGGACCAATAATTGTTGATGATGATTTATGCAAAGGGCTACCTGGTAGACTTTACATTAAAGTCTTTGACAATTTACAAGGTCAATTGACTTTCTATTACAACAATGAAATATTAAGTTTGGCAGAACAACAACCTTCAAATGAAAGCGAATACTACCTCTTACTTGAAAAGCCTGTAAGTCAGGCGGATTTTATCATTACCAATGAAGAGGGTTGTAGTGTTACAGAGGAAATACAAATTTCTGAGATTAATGAACCTGATTTTCGGTTTTTCTCTCCTTCTCAACAATTGGAGGGGTTAATTATGGCGAAGGAAGAAGTGACTTTTGAGAATACTTCTGAAGCGCCCTATAGTTATTCTGTATGGCATTTTGGTGATGGAACTACTGAAACAACAATTTTTTCTGGAAGTACAGTTTCACCAACTACTCATGTCTATGGTATTTCAGGATCTTATTTTGTTACTCTGAGAAATTATAACAATATCGGCTGTTATGAAGAAAAAACAAAAACAATAGTGGTAGGAAGAGGATTTAATGTGCTTGCTCCAAATGTCTTTAGTCCCAATGGTGACGGGATTAACGATTACTATAGACCCTTATTCAGTGGGTTCGGTAAAGTAAACCTAAAAATTTATGATAATCGAGGAAATTTCCTTTATGGGGAAGAAGTGGAAGAGGAGGACCCTACTTTATTATCTGGAATACAACTTCAAGGCTGGACTGGGAGTAATGAAACAGGTTCTCCCTATTATATATATCAATTTACAGGAGCGTTAATATCCGATGAATCGGAAATTGAACGAACTGGAACTTTTGTTTTACTCAGATGAAAAATAGATTAAGTTTAATATTTATATTAATGGCATTTTGGGTTCAAGCGCAAGAAGATTATTTTGTGAGTCACACCCGCTTTTTCCAAAAGGTAAATCCAAGTTATTTTGGATTTAATAATCTGAATAAAGTGGGGGTGCTTTATAATACTTTAAAGATAAATTCAGGTCAAAATATAGATAATAAGTACTTTTTTGGGGCTTTGTCGTTTGATGAAAAAAAATTCAGTTTGGGGATAGACTTAAATTCTTTTCAAATTGATAGCCCTGGCATAACTCAAAATAACTTTTCTTTTTCTTATGTTTATAAGGTTCAATTGAATAACAGTTTATTTTTCTTACCCGCCATTTCTTTAGGAATCGGTAGTATTAAATATAATGCTCAGGGATTTATTTTTGAGGATCAACTCGATCAAGCTACAGGATTTATAAATACAGAAACAAATGATCCTACAGGATTTAATCTAAAAGATGTAAATTATTTTGATTTGGGCGCTTCGTTTATTGTACATAACGAAGAGTTTCTCATCGGTTTGAGTTTAAAAAATCTCAATCAACCTAATGTTAGCCTTACTCCAGAGTTTCAAGAATTAAAAAAAATTAAATACACTCTTAGTGGAGCTTATGAATTAAATATCAATGAATATGAACGCAGCCTGATACCCAGGCATTCTTATTTACTAACCTACGGGTCAATTACGAGTTTTAATAATGCACTCTATTTTTATTTTTCGGAAGAGGTTCAGCTTGGGGAGTTTTCTCTAGGGGTTAGTCAACAACTATCAAACGTTGAAGCTTTTAATTTAAATAACATCGGAATGTCAGTGGGCTTATCTCTGGAAAATTTTGACTTCGGAATTTTTTATAATTTTCCGATCCGTCAAGTTTCGAAAGTTTTTTCACCTTCAATTTTTGAAATTAATCTCACCTTTGATTTTAGTCAATATCGACGAAACAATAGAGGGCTTTATAAGCGTTTACAAACCGATAATTACTTCTAATTTCTGAAGATTCCATTGGGAAAGACCACCGGACTTTCAAAACCATTTTTACCCACAGTGGCTAATCCAAAAAAGAAATTATCAATGACAATACCTTCTAATGTATAAGCATCAACATTCCCAACAAAACGTTCATATTGCCATTCAGGATTTGTGGTGTCCCTCCAGTATATTTTATATCCAGCAATATTGTTATCCTCAATTTTTTCCCATTTAAATTTTGCAGAAGCTTGAACAATTCCTCCGATGGATAGTTTTTTTACCGCTGGGGGTGCCCAGGCAATGCTTGCTAAATTAATGGCATTTACAGCGGTTAGTTTTTCTGCGTATTCAAAGTTGACCCCTGCAATGACATCTCCGTATGCCACTCCCTGTTCAACTCTAATGTCTTGATGTTGCATGACATAGTTTTCATGGGCTTCCATAATTCGAATTCCAGCAAAACCCACATCATTGAACGGACGATGGTGTCCTCCGCGTCCAAAGCGATCCAATCGATAAATCATCATTGGATTCATTTCAGGCAGGTATTTTTTTACATTCTTATGGACATAACGAGCTAATTGTCTTGAAATGCCATCAACTTCTCCTCCATAAAAACGGCGAGCCTTTCTTTCTTTCTCGGATTCATTTGCAGGAACAGGCTCTGAAAAAATCCGAAAACTTCGGTTATCAATGACTCCATCCACACCTTTTATATTCCCAATCATATCATTATTTAAAATTCCAATGATTTCCCAACCTTGTTCTTGAGCGTATTTGGCTAGGCCTTTTCCTCCAAATAGGCCTTGTTCTTCTCCTGCTAGTCCGAGGTAGATTATGCTGTTTTCAAAGGAATATGTTGAAAGAACCCTTGCAGCTTCAATAGTTCCAGCCATACCACTTGCATTATCATTTGCACCAGGCGAATCATCGGTATAATTGGTTGGATCTGATATTCTGGAATCAATATCTCCACTCATAATGATAAATCGATTCGGATATGTCTTACCTCGCTGAATAGCCACTACATTGTTGATCCAAACAGGTTTTACAATACGATCTCCATCTTTTCGAGTAAAATAATTTTTTTGATAAAAAACCTCCAAACAGTTGGAACAGTCTTTTGAGATGGTTTCAAATTCGTTTTTAATCCATCGTCTTGCCGCACCTATTCCTCTTTTTTTAGATAAAGTATCACTTAAGGTATGGCGTGTGCCGAAACTTGCAAGTTTACGAATATCCTTCTCTATACGCTTTGATGAGGTGTTTTCAATGATGTCGTACAAGTCGTTTTTTGTTTGTGCAGTGCTGACTAAAAAGCATGCAAATGCCGTTATTAGAAATCCTTTTTTCATCTAAAAAATTTAATGTAAAGTAATAAAAAAACCGATACTCGAGTATCGGTTTTTAAGGATCTTCCTAGAAGCAGTAGTTGTTTTCTTTGATTAACTTATCTGCCACTTTAGTTTTTAATCCGATAATATCGGGATATGCATGGTACTGTAATTTTTTATGAAGAACTTCTAAAAGTTGTTCTTGTTCATCCTCTTTACACATGTTCACTATAACTTCTTTTCCCTTTTTTGCAATGATGTCCGTTGCCTCATAGAGGTAAATTTTTGTCATTGCAATTTGAGTCTTTTGGCTTTCTTCCCCAGAGCGATTACAGTTTTTCAGGGTTCTTAAAATGGAAGATTCTGTAAAATAAATTTCAATAAAGATATCCGCTAAGGCTAACAGTATTTGTTGATGTGTATCTAATTTAGCTCCATACTTTTGCGCAGCATTTCCGGTTAAAACAGTAAATAATTGCTTGAAATTTGTGAGTAAGCGGCTTTCCTCACCCAGAAGAGCATTTATGTCAGTTGGAATTGGAGTATCTTCTTTTATGGTTGCCGCAGCTTTCATTACAGCAGGCATCAAATCCAGTTGACCTTTCATTCCTTTTTTTAGCAGCATGCCCACCGACAGCATTCGATTTATTTCATTTGTACCTTCATAGATTCTTCCAATTCTAGCATCTCTCCAAGCCGATTCCATTGGCATATCTGCAGAAAATCCCATACCTCCCATTATTTGAATTCCGTGGTCAGCAGCATTTTGAATATCCTCAGAGTCCCCTACTTTTAAAAGGGAACATTCGATAGCAAAATCTTCCACTCCTTTCAGTTCAGCTTCTTTATGCGAAAATCCTTCTGCTACAAAGGATTGGATTCTTTTTTCTACATCATATGCTGCACGATAGCTGGCTGATTCTCCAGCATAACATGAGGTTGCCATGTGAGCTAGTTTTTCTTTAATGGCGCC
>Ga0228609_1000281_pt1 | contig 26831 bp, 28 predicted proteins | sample 10DmetaG_FD_190068 | JGI IMG/M metagenome (GOLD analysis project Ga0228609, IMG submission 190068) | Seawater microbial communities from Monterey Bay, California, United States - 10D | ecosystem: Environmental > Aquatic > Marine > Coastal | place: USA: California | collected 2016-11-10 | reverse complement strand
TCTCCATTAGCAATTTCTATGGCATCTACTCCCGCTTGGTCCAAGCCAATAGCAATGGATTTTAGTTCTTTTTTATCATATTGGTGTCTAATGGCGTGCATGCCATCTCGGAGCGTTACGTCTTGTATGTAAAGTTTCTTTTTGCTCATAATTATCCAATCATTTTTTCTCCAACAGCAAGAGCTGCACTAGTCATAATATCAAGGTTTCCAGCATATTCAGGGAGGTAGTGTCCAGCACCGATTACTTGTAAAAGTACCGTTGTTTTTAATCCGTGTTTGTATCCCAGTCCTTCGATAAATACCGGCTGGTCTTCGGGGATGTCGTCAAACTGCACTTCTTGATGAAGGGTATATCCGGGGACATATTTTTGAACTTCTGCTACCATAGCATGAATGCTCTCACGAATTGCCTCACGGTCTGCAGATTCACTGAGGGTGAATACGGTATCTCTCATGACCAATGGAGGTTCTGCAGGGTTGAGTATAATAATGGCCTTGCCTTGGTCTGCTCCCCCAATTTTTTGAATGGCTTCGGAGGTAGTTTCGGTAAACTCATCAATGTTGGCTCGCGTACCTGGTCCGGCAGACTTACTTGCTATGCTAGCTACAATTTCTCCATAGTGCACATGGGCAACTCTACTTACTGCAGCTACTATGGGAATGGTGGCTTGCCCTCCACAAGTAACCATGTTAAAAATTGATTCAGAATGAATATCAGTATTCAAAGAAAGTTTTTCGCTTAGTTCTTTATCAAAATTGACTGCAGGAATAACGTAGGGTCCAACGGCAGCCGGTGTGAGATCAACGACTTTTTTATTAGGAAAAGGGTTGATTTTTTCAAGGTTATACAAGTGAGCTTTGGCAGAAGTTGCATCAAAAATAACGGCAATTTTGTTCCATATGTCCATTTGAATAAGTCCGTCAATGCCCTCGCTACACGTTTCAATTCCCATTCGTTTGGCTCTTGCTAGTCCATCCGAATCATGGTCAATACCTACCAAACAACCTACTTCGAGTATTGAAGAATTTCGGATGATTTTTATCATTAAATCGGTGCCGATGTTCCCGCTACCGATGATGGCTGCTTTCTTTTTCATGGTTAGGTGATTTGAATGTTTACACTTCCTAGTCCTTGGATACTTGTTTCAAAGTGATCTCCTTTTTCAATTGGAACCATTGGCCCTAATGCACCAGAGAGGAGTATTTCGCCAGCTTTAAGCGGTGTTCCGTTTTTGGCCATTACTCGAGCGAGCCAGAGGGCAGCATTTAGTGGATTGTCCATACATGCACTTCCAATGCCTTCTGAGACTATTTCTCCATTTTTAGTCATGGACATAGAACAATTAGGGAGGTCCAGTTCATCAATGTGAACTTTATTTTCGCCCAATACAAAATGACTAGCACTCGCATTGTCTGCTATAGTATCGGTGATTCGGATGTCCCAGTTTTCAACACGACTTCCAACAATTTCGATGGATGCAGAAACATATTCAATAGCATCGATGAGATCTGTAATGTCAATATCTCCATCCAAATCTTTTCCAATCATAAATGCAATTTCTGCTTCGGCCTTGGGCTGCATTAAATCGGTGAAGGATAGATTCCCTCCATTTTCTATTTGCATGGATTCGAATAAGATGCCATAATCGGGTTGATCTACGCCCAATTGTTCTTGAACAGCAAAGGAGGTAAGTCCAATTTTTTTTCCAACTACACGCTCTCCATTTTCAATACGTTTTTGAACATTGATTTTTTGTACGGCATAAGCTGCTTCAATATCGGTAGCAGTTATTATTGCTCTAACTGGGGCAACGGTTGATTTGTTAGCGTTGGAGTCCCACAGTAATTGAGCTACTTGATTAATTTGATTCATTTCTGATTGCGAATATATCATATTATACAACCTAACTTAAACTCATTTTATTCAAATAAAATAAAATCAAAATGGTGTTTTGTACGTTACATTAACAGTGAACATCGAGGAATTATACGAACAAGGAAATTATTTAGCTGTGATCAACCATTTGGAGGGCAGTTCAGAAGAAAATCATCTGCCAATTTTGGCATTTTCGTATCAAAAAACCAAACGTTGGGAAAACGCAATGGAATGTTGGAATCGTTTGATTGCTAAAGATCCAAATAATGCGGAGTATTATAACGAGCGTGGAGTGTGTAAGTTTAATATGCGATTCAAACATGCGATTCAAGATTTTAATCGTGCAGTTGAGCTAGATCCTAAAAACCCATATTTCTTCAGTTGTAGAGCATATATCAAAGACAAAACAGGAGACACTGAGGGGAGTGTTGAAGATTATACTAAATCGTTATCACTTGATCCCACCGATGCAATAACTATGAATAATTTGGGTTTGGCAGAGCAAAAATTAGGACATACAGCTAAGGCAAGAGCTCAATTCAAATCAAGCGATGAATTGCTAGGAATTGAAACAATTGATTCAAGAGAAGATCAATACGAACCATTACCATCGATTAATCAAGAGAAACAACCATCCACCATTTGGAAAGAATTTAGAAAAATGGTCTCTTCCAAATCAGGCTTCAAACAGTTTTGGACAGAGCTTAGAGGAAAATAGTTGTATTATTTTTCTTGTAATGTACACTTATTGTGTATATTATAATCATGCTTTTAGATAAAAATATTGTCAATATTTCAAATTTCAGAGGACGTGGTGTACAAACTTCAATCGACAATGGTTTATCTAAACATCATCTAAAACATTTTTGGGACGGCTCATGTTTTGATGAAGATTTTTTTGTGGCTGATGACAAAACAAAGCTTACGCCTACTTATCCCAAGACAATACTTAATCGAATAAATAATCCGGATATGGGGCCTGAGTGGAGCATGAACCCATACCAAGGTTGTGAGCATGGTTGTGTGTATTGTTATGCGAGAATAACTCATGAATATTGGGGGTATAATGCTGGTCTTGATTTTGAAAAAAATATACTTTATAAATCCAATGCAGCAGAATTACTAGAGCATAAACTACAACGTAAATCTTGGAAAGGAGAAAAGATTACACTCAGCGGAAATACGGATTGTTATCAACCTGCAGAGCAAAAGTTGAAAATTACGCGACAACTTTTAGAGGTTTGTTTAAAGTACAATCAATCTGTTGTAATTATTACCAAGAACGCATTGGTTTGTCGAGATATAGACATTTTAAAGAAAATGGCAGCCAAGGGACTTATTGAAGTTTGCATGTCAATTACTACCTTAAATGAGGACTTGAGAAGAGCTTTAGAGCCTCGAACATCCAGTTCAGAAAATAAACTCAAAGTAATTAGAACATTGTCCGAGCATGGTATTCCTGTAGGTGTTTTATTGGCACCGATAATACCAGGTCTTAATAGCGATGAAATTTTTCAAATTTGTGAGGCAGCAAGTAATGCGGGTGCTTCATTTTTGAATCATACATTATTGCATTTAAACGGAACAACAGCCTTATTATTTGAAAACTGGATTCACAAAACATTTCCTCTCAAAGCATCGCGAGTCTTGCATCAAATTGCAGAGGCCCAAGGTGGGAGTTTAAATAAAGATGATGCATCTAATCGAAGAAAGAAATTTAGTGCAATAGGGCAAGCAATACACCAACAGGTTCGTCTTGCAAAAAACAAATATCAGTTGAACAAAGCAAGGCAAAAGATTACTCCATTAAAACTTGGGATCAAACAAACTCCTCAGCTGAACTTATTCTAAGAGCTGGGTTCTTTTTTTAATATCTTTGCTTCATGGGGTCTAGAGAATGCCTAAATTGTAAAAAGCTATTGATAGGTCGAGCAGATAAGAAATTCTGTGACAAGCAATGCCGAAATGAATTTAACAATATTCAATACGGTAGTTCAAACAACTACATTAGAAAAGTCAATCGTATCATTAAGAAGAATAGGTCGATTCTTGCCGAACTATGCCCACTGGATAAATCTGTAAAGGTTTCCAAAAAACAATTGACCAAAGAGGGCTTTAGCTTTGAGTATTTTACGAATACTTACACAACAAAAGCAGAAAAAACCTATCATTTTTGTTATGAATATGGATATTTAGACCTTGGAGATGATTACTTTGCACTCGTCTATAACAAAACGTATACTAACTAAGCAATGAAAGATTTTCTTAAAACAGAACTTTTTAAAATTGGAGATCAAGGTTCGGTCACTTTATCAAGTCTCTTGTACATAATTATTTCGGGTTTTGTCATTTGGTTTGCTTACAAATGGGTAAAGAAGTTAGCTAAATCAGCAGTAAAATCTGGTCGATTGGATAGTGGTAGAGAATTTGCCATTACCCGAATTACCAAATATGTTTCTATTCTTATATTTATTATTATAGCTCTTGTAGCATTTCGTGTGAATTGGACAGGTTTCTTGGCATTAACTCCGCTACTTCTGGGTGTTGGTCTAGGTTTGCAACAAGTAGCTAATGACCTTGTCTCTGGATTTATTTTACTAGTAGAACCTACTATACGTGTGAATGATATTGTTGAAGTTGATGGTGTGGTAGCAAAAGTTACTTTAATAGGATTAAGGACATCGAAAGTTACCACTCGTGATGGAATTTCTATGATTATACCAAATCATCAACTGGTCAGTGAAAAACTAATCAATTGGAGTACAAGTGATACAATTACCCGTTTCAAGATTAACGTAGGCGTTGCCTATGGAAGCAATGTGGAGCTTGTGAAAAAGATACTTGAAGAATGTGCCTGGAAGCATACTAAGGTAATTACTAATCCATCTCCTATCGTATTTTTTAAGGATTTTGGTGATTCGAGTCTTGATTTTGAATTGGTGTTTTGGAGTAATCAATTGTTCCCAATTGATCATGTCATGAGTGATCTAAGATATCAAATAGAGGAATCGTTCCGAGAAAATAATATCACCATTCCGTTCCCGCAACGCGATTTATACATCAAACGAGAGGACTCACTAGGTTAAAAATTTAGGATTTTAGATCGTAAGAAATCCCAAGAGTAAATAGTCGATTGAACCATCCAACTCTGCCCCATAATGATGGAGAGTTTGCAGCTACTGGATAATCTCGAATAGAAAAAAGAGAGTAGGAGTGTCTCAGATCAATATTTGTTCGGTTGTTTAAGGCATAAGAGCCTCCCAGATGAAAACCAATTTCTGCTTTTTTAAGATCGGGTTCTTTTGTTTTTCTTCCATTATCATCCCGCTCATTAAAAATATTTACTCCTAGAGATAGCCCTCCATAGGGCTCTATTTTTTCCCAGCCCAGGTATTTAACAAGTAGGGGAACTTCGAGGTAGTGATAATTTAAGTCGAGGGTAGGTGTTGGAGGCCCTTCAGGGTCAATTACTTTCTTTGAACCTTTCATGCTATATCGGATTTCAAAGGCGGACTCCCAGTCGTTATTTGTAGGCCTGTTGATTTGTATACCTACATTAGCTCCAAGTTTATTGTAACCACCCATTTGATCTCCATCTACTTGGCTAAAATTCGCTCCCAAAAATAATTGAGCTCCAAAGTCTTGTGCATAAGACATAGAACAATTTAATAAAAAGGAATAAATCGAGTATTTAAGGAGTAAATTTTTTAACATTATAAGTCAAATTTAATTCCTTGAGCAAGAGGCAAATCTGTGCCGTAATTGATTGTGTTTGTTTGACGACGCATGTATTTTTTCCATGCATCAGAACCACTCTCTCTTCCGCCACCTGTTTCTTTTTCGCCTCCAAATGCTCCACCGATTTCTGCTCCACTTGTTCCTATGTTTACATTGGCAATTCCACAATCGCTTCCTGCTGCACTCAAAAATAGTTCAGCTTCTTGGATATTATCTGTAAAAATAGCTGAACTTAACCCTTGTTTCACATCGTTTTGTAGTTGGATGGCCTCATCTAATGTTTGATAAGGGATTAGATAAACAATTGGTCCAAAGGTTTCTTTTTGAACAATCTCAAAATGATTTTTGGCAATAGCAATGCATGGGTTTACATAGCAACCCCCTTCATAACCTTTCCCAGAAAGTACTTCACCACCTATTAATACTTCACCTCCTTCATCTTGAACTGCTTGCACTGCATGAGTAAATGTCGTTACAGCATCTTCATCTATCAATGGTCCAACATGATTTTTTTCATCAAGTGGATTGCCGATTCTAAGTTGTCCATACGCACTGACTAACTTGTTTTTGAATGTGTCAAAAATAGATTCATGAATAAGTAGTCTTCGAGTACTAGTGCATCGTTGACCAGCTGTTCCCACACAACCAAAAACGGCAGCAATAAGAGCATTATCCAAGTTGGCATGTTCAGATATGATGACAGCGTTGTTGCCTCCAAGCTCCAAAAGTGAGCTCCCTAATCGAGCACCAACTACTTCGCTTATCTTTTTCCCCATTCGGGTACTTCCTGTAGCACTAACCATTGGAATTCGCTTGTCTTTTGCCATTTGTTCTCCAATTCTATAATCTCCAATTACTAAATTAAAAATGCCTTCAGGTAAGTTATTTTCAGTGATTACACTTTCTAACAAACGATGACAAGCAATAGCCGTTAAGGGTGTTTTTTCGCTAGGTTTCCAAACACATACATCACCACAAACTGCAGCTATCATGCTATTCCATGCCCATACAGCTACGGGGAAATTAAATGCAGAAATAATTCCAATAATACCCAATGGGTGCCATTGTTCATACATGCGATGATTTGGTCGCTCACTATGCATGGTAAGACCATACAGTTGTCTAGATAGACCTACAGCAAAATCACAGATGTCAATCATTTCCTGGACTTCTCCTAATCCCTCTTGATAGCTTTTGCCCATTTCTAGGCTTACCAATTTTCCCAAGTCTTCCTTGTGGGTTCTTAGCTTCAAACCATATTGTCTTACAATTGATCCTCGTTCAGGAGCTGGAACAGTTTTCCAATACTTGGCAGCTTCTTGTGCCTGCAAAATCACCTTTTCATAATCCTGTTCACTAGCATAAACTACCTCCCCTAGCTTGGATCCATCCATTGGGGTATGTACTTCCTTAGTTTCTGTATTTGATGAGGTTATCCATTGATTTCCGGTGCATATACTTGCATTTTTTGATGCAACATTTAAGTTATTCAGTAGTTTTTGGATTGATTCTGACATGGTATTTGATAAAACACAAATGTATCCATTTGAAGTTCAAAACAAGATGGAGACTTAATCAATTAAGGGTCCATTGGGATTCTTATCTAGCAAATTCTTAATTTTGCAAATACATTATGAAGTACAAAGCACTCAACCCGCAATTATTTATCCAGAATCGAAATCGTTTTATTGCTCAAATGGAACCCAATAGTATTGCCATTTTTCATAGCAACTACCAATACAGCTGGAACGGTGATATGACTTATAAGTTTAAGCAAAACTCGGATATTTTTTGGTTGAGTGGTATAGATCAAGAGGATAGCATTTTGGTTTTGTATCCTGATTGTCCAATACCTGAATATAGAGCTTGCCTCTTTTTGGTAGAGACTAATGAGATGATTGCAGTTTGGGATGGTTATAAATATACCAAAAAGGATGCATCAGCAACAAGTGGCATCAATTCTATTTATTGGAATGGGAATTATATGCAGCAGTTGAGGCCCATCATTAATATGGCAGATAATATTTATCTTCCATTGAATGAGAATGATCGATTTTCTCCAAAGAGTCCAGCAAAGGCTATTGATTTTGTTCATGAAATACAAAAACTATATCCATTGCATACATACAAACGAGCAGGAAAAATATTACAACGTTTACGTAGTGTAAAAACTGCTTTTGAGCTTGAAGTGATGAAGGAGTCTGTGCGAATATCCAAGTTGGGATGGGAACGTGTTATGAAATTTACCAAGCCTGGTGTATGGGAGCATGAAATTGAGGCCGAATTGATACACGAGTTTACTCGAAATAGAGCCAATGGATTTTCCTTTGAGCCGATAGTTGCAAGTGGTCTTTCTGCTTGTACCTTACATTATATTGAAAACAACAAGCAAGTAAAAGACGGAGATTTAGTTCTCGTTGATTGTGGAGTAGATTATGCTAATTATGCTAGTGATATGACACGATGCTTGCCAGCAAACGGTAAATTTTCCTCTCGACAAGCAGACGTTTACAATGCAACATTTCGTGTAATGAAACAAGCTAGAGAAAAATTAGTACTAGGGACTATGCTGATGGAATATCAGAAAGAGGTTGAAGGCTTGATGGAAGATGAATTAATCGGTTTGGGTCTATTGACCAAAGAGGATATCAAAAACCAAGATCCATCATGGCCAGCATTGAAAAAGTACTTTATGCACGGTACTTCTCATTTCTTAGGGGTAGATGTGCACGATAGCGGCATGCGATATGAGCCAATGGAAGTTGGCATGACCTTTAGTTGTGAGCCTGGAATATACATTCAAGAAGAAGGGATCGGTGTGCGAATAGAAAATCAAATACTTATTACCGAAAATGGTCCGGTTGATATGATGGATGAGGTAGGAATGCCTATTGAAATTTCGGATATCGAGGATTTTATGGCGAGTTAGTTGTTGCTACAAATTATAATAGACTAAGCTCTTAAGAAGTTCGATAAACGTTGGCTCACTTTGGCTTGGTGGTTGGTATATTCGTATCAAATATTTAAACTTTTTTTAACCATTTAATTTTCTTAATCATGAAAACAACATTTATTACCACCGCATTATTATTTACTTTTTTCATTAACTCGTATGCTCAAAAAGATTGGGCAGTTTCATTGAACCAGCCTGATAATTTTAAATCTGCTCCCGATGGAAGTACTACATTTTCTTTTGAGTTTGACCTAGAATTATTGCAAGGGAGTGCTCAAAAAGAAGATAAGTACCTGTATCGAATAAGTATACTAGATGCTTCTTCAAATGAAGTGTTATTGGCATTGCCATCATCTGGATTTACCCCTGGTTTGCTTCAATCTTCTATGAATCCATCATCGATTATGACACTAGGAATTGAAACTACCATGTTTGATTTTTCACCTGATCAATCAAGAGATGTAATTGTAGTTGTGGAGAGTTATCTTACTAGGAATAGCGTAAATGATGATCCCATCATAGATATTGATTCAACCAATAATATTTCTACAGCTACATGCAAGTGGCTGAATGAAGAGGATGCAGCATCGGTTGAGGATTTTGTGGAGTTTTCACCACTTGTTTATCCAAACCCTGCTCAGGACGTTATTCATGTTCAGTTGCCTACTTCAGAGGCAGCCAATATTGAATTATTAGACGTTAAAGGCAATGTTGTCTTATCGTCAATGGAAAGTGCCTTCAATCAGCGGTCTATCGACGTAAGTGCCTTGCCAAATGGGGTGTATGTATTAAGCATTAAACAAGGACAGAATGTGCATCGACCACAACGAATTATTGTACAGCATTAATCCGAGATTAGAAACCAAAAAAATCCCTGTTGTTTGTGAATCAAGCTCAGGGATTTTTTATGGGATATTTAAATCGTATAATTATTTAAAAATCTTTGTAGTTATTTTTTGAATAAAACATTACTTTTGCAAGCCTTTTAAAAAAGAATAAACAGACGATTAAGTCACTATTATAGTATACAATGAGTAAGCGGACATTTCAACCAAGCAGACGAAAAAGAAGAAACAAGCACGGTTTCAGAGAAAGAATGGCTACTAAAAATGGTAGAAAAGTGTTAGCAGCTCGTCGTAAGAAAGGGCGTAAAAAGCTAAGTGTTTCTGACGAGCCTCGTCACAAGCATTAATTTTCTCCCCCAAATTATTTAAATGGGGACATCCAATACATTTCATAAGCAAGAGAAACTCTCACACAGAGAAACGATTGATTCTATTTTTCAAAAAAAAGGCGAGTCCATCTTTCAACCTCCTTTACTATTTGTCTACCTTAAAAAAGAATTAAAAACACCTTACCCTTGCCAATTACTAGTTTCTGTTGGTAAACGGAAGTTTAAAAAAGCTGTAGATCGAAACCGAATTAAGCGTCAAATTACAGATATCTATAGACTTCAAAAGCAGCGAATTTATCAAGCTATTAAAAATGATACTCAATATGCAATTGGTATTATATATTTAGGTAAGGAATTGCCAGAATATCAGATACTTGAAAAAAAATTAACTTTGTCTATTGATGAATTTATTAAAAGGATTGAGTAAGGGACTTTCTTTAGTGTTATTACTGCCTATTTGGATTTATCAGAAACTAATATCCCCTTTTTTGCCTGCAACTTGCCGCTACTCTCCAACATGCAGTGCATATGCTGTGGAAGCCATTAAAAAACATGGTCCGTTCTATGGGTTTTATCTATCTGTCAAACGAATATTAAGCTGCCACCCTTGGAGTAAAAAAAGTGGACACGACCCTGTGCCTTGATAAAAAAATTAAGTATGCAGAAAGATAGTCTCAAAAAGAAAGATAAAGAAACATCATTTGAAAATACTAAAAAAGTTTCTGCGGGTAAGCTAAAGAAGTTCAAAAAAGGTACAATACTTCAAAGAGAAGGAGATACATCACTTAATGTATACATTATAGAAAAGGGGCTACTTAAAAGTTATGTAATTGATGAAAAAGGTAAGGAACATATTTTTATGTTTGCTTCGGAAGGATGGATAATTTCTGATGTTGAATCTCATGAGTTTGAACATCCTGCAATGTTATTTATTGAATGTCTTGAGGATTGTGAATTAATAGTCATAAAACGTTCTAGTCTCAATTGGGTTATGCTTGATGAGAAAGAAAAGATAAAGCATTTAAAACTGATGCACCGAAGAATGAGTGTTATGCAGCGGAGGTTAATTATGCAAATGAGTTATTCTGCACATGAACGTTATGAGTTTTTTCTGACTCATTATTCTAGTTTTTTGCATCGGTTGTCTTCAAAAACGATAGCTTCATTTCTTGGGATGACCCCAGAAACATTGAGCCATGTTAGGAGTTCAATGGCAAAAAAATAAGATACCATTTCTTAATATAGATTAATTTTTATTGGTATTATTAATGAAATATTTGTGCATTATTTGATAGTCATGATCAATCACACAGCGTTTAATAAAAATGAGACATATTGTAAAATTAAAAATGATTGCCTCAACAGTAGTAGTATCCTAACTACTAAATCAAGAATAGTTGTTTCGCTATGCAAGTGTAAAAAGAGTGGGGTTTTCCCATATTGCGATAACACCAGTTGCTAAATTCATTTAATGATTGTTTTTTAAAGGGAGAATCCTCGATTTAGATCCTATTTATTTACAATTGGGTAATATCTATTAGACTTAACAAGTCAAATGGGGACTTTAATTATCTTTGTAGCTAGTATCATCTAGTTTTGAAAAAATATATTCTTATACCCATTATTGGTGCTTTTTTCCTACTCAGTTTCAAGGTTGGGGATTACTTTGAGATATCTAAAAACTTAGACATTTTTGCTGAAGTTTACAAAGAAGTTAATACAACTTATGTAGATGAAGTAAAGCCTGGAGAGCTTATACGAGCTGCTATAGACGGCATGTTAAAGTCTCTGGATCCTTACACTAATTTTTACAGTGAGGCCCAAGCAGAAGACTATAAATTTCAAGTTACTGGAACGTATTCAGGAATAGGTGCATCCATTCGGAGAATTGAAAATCGAGTTTATATAGATTCTCCCTTAGAGGGGAGACCATGCCAAAAAGCAGGCTTAATGGCTGGAGACGAAATCATAACCATAAATGGGATATCGATCAAGGACAAAACAAGATCAGAGGTTCATGATTTGCTGACAGGTCAATCTGGTAGTACGATTTCGGTAGAAGTAGATCGGTTATCTGTAGGCAGAATCAAAAAAGACATCATTCGAGAGCGTATCATTCAGAAAAATGTACCTTATTATGGCGTAATAGATGGCATTGGTTTTATTAAACTGGTGAGTTTTACTCCCAAAGCTGGTAAAGAAGTAAGAGATGCTGTGACATCATTAAAAAATCAAGGGGCTCAAAAATTAGTTCTTGATCTTAGAAACAATGGTGGGGGTTTGTTAAATGAAGCCATTGATATTGTAAATATTTTTGTTCCAAGAGGGCAACTCATTGTTGAGACTAGGGGTAAATATCCAGAGGACAATAGATCCTTTAAGACGTTGAATGCTCCAGTAGATATTGAAATTCCTTTGGTCGTAATGATAAACGGAAATTCTGCATCAGCTAGTGAGATTGTTGCAGGATCTTTGCAAGACTTGGATAGGGCCGTGGTGGTTGGAAGAAATTCGTTTGGAAAAGGGTTGGTCCAGACCACAAAAGGATTGTCTTACAATACTTCTATGAAAATCACCACATCTAAGTACTATATACCAAGTGGACGACTAATTCAACGTCTAGATTATAGTAACAAGATAAAGGGCAAAGCACTGGCAGTAGCAGATAGCTCAAAGCGGTTATTTAAAACTAGAAATGGGAGAAAAGTAATCGATGGTGAAGGCATTCATCCGGATGTGAAGGTGGAGGCAACTCGAATTTCTGAATTATCGCAAAGCCTTATTAAAAATCATTTGTTTTTTAGATATGCTACCATTTTTAGGAGTAAAAATGATACTATTGATTTGCCTTTAGAATTTAATGTTTCTGATTATCTATTTAATGAATTCCGTGACTTTATCAAAGACAAAGATTATAACTATATAACTAGAACAGAAAAGGATATTAAGCGACTGGAGTCACAAGCAAAGGAGGATAAATATCATAAATTTCTTTCAGCTGAACTTACAAATTTAAAATCAGCTATGGACAGTATAAAAATGAATGATACAGAAAATCATAAATCAGAGTTGAAAGAACTTTTAGAGCAAGAAATAGTTCGTCGTTATTACTATCAACGAGGTGAAATTGAAGTAGGATTTGATGATGATGCTGACTGGCATACATCTAAGGGAATACTCTCTGATCTGTCTGTCTATAATCAACATTTAACACTGTAATTTTGGAGTTGTCATTAATTCTTACCCTTGTATTTTTTGGTGTAGTCGGTGGTTTTATCAGTGGCCTATTGGGTGTGGGCGGTGGAATTGTCTTTGTCCCGGTATTAAGCTCGGTATTAATATACTTAGGATACGAAGACCCTGAGCTGTCAAAATATATTTTAGCGAATTCTTTTGCTGCAACATTTTTTGCGGGGGCAATTAGTTCTTATAAGCAATATAAGCTCAATGCCTTCTATCCTAAAGAAATATTATTCACTTGCCTGACTGCAGTGCCAAGTAGTGTCTTGCTATCATATTTAATTGCTAAGGGATCTTGGTACAATAAATCATCATTTAGTATCTTCTTCATCCTCTTATTGGTATTGATGCTGATTAGATTCCTGTATAAAAGTAATACTGTTGTGTCTGAAGAAACCAATCCGTCCATGGCTAAGTATTCTATAACAGGCTTATTGACGGGAGTGATTGCAGGATTGTCAGGTCTTGGTGGCGGAGTGATTATGATTCCCCTGTTTACTCAATATCTTAAGATGGGTATCAAAAAGTCTGCATCCATTTCTATAGGCGTTATTCCTTTGATGATGATTCCTATGATGGTACTATATGCTTCTTACCAACCCGCTAATGCGATAGGGTATCAATGGGGATATTTGTTGCCGGGCTTATTTTTACCATTAGTTGGTGGGCTATTATTTGCTGCACCATTAGGAGTTGTGATGAGTCAAAAATCCTCGGGTAAACGGCTTAAAACTATATTTGCGGTTCTTATTATTGTGGTCATCATTAAAACCATAGGAAACATTATTACATAACATGTATATCAGATTCATTATATGGCTATTAATAGCTAGTATTAGTTCGACAAATTTGTGGGCACAAAAGCCAAGATTTGGAGAGAAAAAAATATCAAAACGCGTAAAAAAACACATTGAATATCTTGCTAGCGATGAGTTGGAAGGACGATTGAGTGCGTCTGAAAACGATCGAAAATCGGCTGAGTACATTGCAAAGCAATACGAATCTCTTGGGTTAGAACCTGCGGGAGAGGATGGGACGTTTTATCAGTATATGCCTACACCAGATCTTAGGATAGCTAAATCAAATTCTAATTTAATCTTGGGAGAAGATGCCATGAAATTATTTCAAGACTTCTATCCATTGAGTGCCTCTTCAAACAAAGGAATCTATAAAGGGGAGGCTGTGAATATTCATTATGGAATTGAGGATGCTGGACTTAACCATCATGATTATGAGAATAAGGAAATTTCTGGGAAAACAGTTTTAATCAAAATGGATATCCCTGGTGGTGTTCACCCTCACAATCGATACATCTCATGGTCCGGGGTAGAGTATAGAGTAGCCTATGCTAAGTCGAAAGGAGCAAAAGCAGTAATTTATTACAGTGTAAATGAGGATTTATTTCCCAATGGAGAATTAGCTAAAACATTAAATAATAGTGGAATCCCTATCTTATTTATTAAAAAGGATTTAGATTCTATAGATCAAATTAATATTCAGTTTAACCTTGATATACTAATGATCACTAAAAAGGCTCACAATGTGCTCGGGTTTATTGATAATCAAGCAGATCAAACGGTGGTAATAGGAGCACATCATGATCATTTGGGTCGTGGCCAAAAAGGAGGATCTTTGGCAGAAACACCTGGAGATATTCATAATGGTGCGGATGATAATGCAAGTGGAGTAGCAGGTTTGTTTGAGATTGCTCGGGCAATTATTAAAAAGCCTAAAAAATACACCAATAACAACTATCTTTTTATTGCCTTTTCTGGTGAAGAACAAGGATTGGTGGGGTCTAAATTTTTTGTAAAAAGCCCTTTAATGCGTGAGAGGAATGTGAATTTTATGATGAATATGGATATGATTGGTCATTTAGATTCAACAAAAAAGACGTTAATCGTCAATGGGGTGGGAACATCTCCAGCATGGAACAAAGCCATCGGTGAGGTATCCTATCCAAAACGCAAAATTGCAAAAATCAAAACGACCGAAAGCGGGATAGGAGCCTCGGACCATACTTCTTTTTATTTGGCTAATATTCCAGCAGTTCATTTTTTTACAGGTCAGCATCAATATTATCACAAGCCAACAGACGATCCGTCTATTGTTAATTATGGAGGAGAGGCATTTGTTATTTCATACATGCTTAAGCTGATTGAAAAACTGAATACATACGGTGAAATTTCTTTTACTGAAACAGCTAAAGAAGAGACAACTCGCATGAATTTTAACGTAACTTTAGGGATTATGCCCGATTATATCTTTGATGGAGAGGGGATGCGTGTAGATGGAGTGAAACCTGAAAGACCAGGGTCAAATGCAGGTATGCAAAAAGGCGATGTAATTATAGGAATGGGAGATTCAAACATTGAAAATATTCAAGATTATATGAAAGCCTTATCCTCCTACAACAAAAATGACCAGACAACGGTTACTATAAGAAGAAATAACGAAGTAAAAGTATTAAACGTGACTTTTAAGCCATGAAATTAACGGAATATTTAAAGCCAGATAACACATTATTTTCATTTGAAGTACTCCCTCCACTCAAAGGAAAGAGCATTGATTCGCTATATGCAGCCATTGATCCATTGATGGAGTTCAAACCAGCATTTGTGGATGTCACCTATCATCGTGAGGAATTTATAGAACGACCACGAAAAGAGGGTGGTTACGACAAAGTGAGTATCCGTAAGCGTCCAGGAACGGTTGCGATATGTGCAGCCATTATGAATAAATACCAGGTAGAGGCGGTGCCTCACTTAATCTGTGGTGGTTTTACTAAGGATGAAACTGAAAATGCACTCATCGACTTAGCCTTTTTGGGGATACAAAATGTGCTAGCTATCAGAGGAGATAACCTTAAAGACGAACGGATGTTTGTGCCTGAAAAAAATGGAAATAAAAATTCATTGGGATTGATTCGTCAGATTACGGATTTAAACAATGGAATTTATCAAGATCAAGAACTAAAAAATACTAACGAAACGGACTTTTGTATTGGAGCTGCGGGTTATCCAGAAAAACACATTGACGCACCAAATATGAATAGCGATTTGAAGTTTTTGAAACGTAAGGTAGATGCAGGAGCAAAGTTCATTACTACACAGATGTTTTTTGATAATCAAAAGTATTTTGACTACGTCAAAAATTGTCGAGATGCAGGCATTAACGTACCCATTATTCCAGGAATCAAGCCCATCACCAAAAAAGCTCATTTAAGAAATCTCCCCAAGATTTTTAACATAGATATTCCAGAACCTTTTGCATCGGAATTAGATAAAGCAAAAGATGATGCAGCTGTTCGTCAGATAGGTATCGAGTGGTGTATTCAGCAGTGCAAAGAATTGAAAGCAAGTAATGTACCTGCATTGCATTTTTATACGATGAGTTTTTCATCCAGCACCAAGGCAGTTGCTTCTGAGGTATTTTAATCATACATGCGAGGAATTGTCACAAAATCTACAGGAAGTTGGTACAAGGTTTTAGTTGATGGTAAGGAGGTCGATGCTCGATTAAGGGGCAAGATCAGAACACTTAACCTAAAAAGTACAAATCCAGTAGTTGTTGGTGACGTAGTTATTCTCGATGAAGATGGAGAGCAATACCTCATCAAATCGATTGAAGAAAGACAGAATTGCATTGTCAGAAAATCAAATAAATTAAGCAAGCAGTTTCAAATCATTGCAGCGAATATTGATCGAGTATTCTTGATTGTATCTCCTGCTAAACCCTATACACCACAAGGCTTTATTGATCGGTTTCTAGCAACGGCAGAGGCCTATCATATTCCAGCAACTATTCTGCTTAATAAGAAGGATTTAGATACAAAAAAGGCATTGCTTCATCGCAATCATTTGATGGAGCTTTACCCAAGTGTGGGATATGATATTTATAACGTTAGTTTTTTAGATACAGAAGATATTGTGCTTATAGAACAACTTATCGGAAATCAATGTGTGTTGTTGGCGGGGAACTCCGGGGTGGGTAAGTCCACATTGATCAATGCTATTCTGCCTGAGAGCAATCAGAAAGTAAGTGAAATCTCCTCATCGTATCACAAAGGAAGGCACACTACCACGTTTGCTCAGATGTTTCTAGGAGACCAAGGGGCTAAGATTATCGACACCCCAGGTATTAAAGATTTTGGTATGGTTAAAACCGAACCCAATCAGGTGAGCCACTACTTTCCAGAGATGAGAAGCCGTTTGGCACAGTGTAAGTATAGTAACTGTTTGCATACCGAAGAGCCTGATTGTCATATTATTAAAGCCTTAGAAAATCAAGAAATTGCGGTGACTCGTTATGTAAATTATCTGAGTATATTGGAAGAGGTAACGGTTTGATTAAATTTGGATTAATCCTTCATCACTATGCTCTACCCGAACTTCCCAAGTGCGGTCGGCAAGGAGCAAAACGGTGGCTAAAAATTGGTCATAGGGCATATTGTTACCCCATTCGTTGGGAGAGATAAATGAAAGTACTTTAGCACCGTCTTTTTGATATAAGTGGTATTCCTCTCCAATCTTGGGAGTGAATTTCATTTCCGCTTCATAGATGCCATATGAAACTTGCAGTCGATTTTCTATTTGTCGAACTTGCTCCATGATAGTTTCGGCTTGCTTTTTTAGCATATCAATCTGTTGATTTGCCTGTTTTTGCATGGTTTCAACTGCCGAAGCCTTGATTTTGCCTTTATTCTCAGCTTTTATCTGAGGAGACGATACCGTAAGTGGAATAGGTGAAAACTTAGCATCCCCTGTGTAGTAGGGAGTATTTTCATTATTCTTACTCATATTGAAAGATAAACACGCCAATCATCGATTGGTTTTATCTTGCTAAAGTGTGCCTCTGCGTTCTTGCTCTGCTTCTATACTTTCGAAGAGTGCTTGAAAATTCCCTTTACCAAAGGATTTTGCCCCTTTTCGTTGAATGATTTCAAAAAATAATGTTGGTCGATCTTCCACAGGTTTGGTAAAAATTTGAAGGAGATATCCCTCGTCATCTCGATCTACCATGATACCCAATGATTTGAGTTTTTCTAAATCTTCAGCAATATTTCCTACTCTTTTAGATACCGTATCATAGTATGTACCAGGGACATGTAAAAACTCTACCCCAGATTTTCTCATTTCTGTAATTGTGAAAATAATATCATCCGTGGCCACGGCTATATGCTGACAACCTGCTCCTCCATAAAAGTCTATATACTCTTCAATCTGAGATTTTTTTAGCCCTTTTGCAGGTTCATTAATAGGAAACTTTATTCGTCCATTGCCGTTGGTCATTACCTTGCTCATTAGTGCAGTATATTGGGTAGAAATATCCTTATCATCAAACGTAATTAGATTAGCAAACCCCATGGTATCTGCATAGAAATTGGCCCATTTTTTCATAGTCCCTAGTTCAACATTGCCCACCATGTGATCGATGTATTTTAGCCCTTTTGATGGAGGATTGTACTCGCTTTCCCACTTTTGAAAACCTGGTAGAAAAATACCGTTGTAGTTCTTTCTTTCAACGAAGGTATGAATGGTATCTCCGTAGGTTTTTATGGATGCCAGAACAACTGAACCATTAGGATCGTCAATAATTTTAGGGGGCAATATGCTTTCAGCTCCTCTCTTGGTAGTTTCTTCATATGCACTCCTTGCGTCATTTACCCAAAGAGCAATGTTCTTTACACCGTCTCCGTGTTTTTTAATATGTTCTGATATCTTACTGTCAGGATTGTATGGAGTAGTCAGTACAAGTGTTATCTTGTCTTGCTTGATGACATACGAGCAATATTCTTTATTGCCTGTTTCTAGTCCGCAATAAGCAATTGATTGAAAACCAAATGCGGTCTTGTAAAAGTGTGCAGCTTGCTTGGCATTGCCCACGTAAAATTCTACAAAGTCTGTTCCATTGATGGGTAAAAAATCTTTTGCTTCATCAAATATTTTTTCAATTCCGTAGTTGAAATTTTCAATATCTTTTAGGTTGTTTTCTATCATATTTTTTGTTGTTTCTTAGAAAGAATTAGTTCTCAATCCATGATTTGTAATAGTCTTTTATTTTAAGTTTTAGTGCTTCCTCTGTTATATTAACTGGAGAGAAAGGATCGATCATCACAGCTAATTCTTTGGTTTCTTTTTGACCAATACTCCGTTCAATAGCTCCTGGGTGTGGTCCATGAGGAAGTCCTCCTGGATGCAGAGTAATTTGTCCTTTTTGAATGTTATTTCTGCTCATAAAATCACCATCAACATAATATAATAACTCATCACTATCAATGTTGCTATGGTGGTAAGGTGCAGGAATGGCATCTGGATGATAGTCATAAAGCCGTGGTACAAAAGAGCATATCACAAAGTGACTGTTTTCAAAAGTTTGATGGATGGGTGGCGGCATATGAATCCTGCCTGTTATGGGTTCGAAATTGAAAATCGAGAAAATATAGGGATAGTGATAACCATCCCAGCCAGATACATCAAATGGATGGTTGGCATATTGGTAAGGGAATATCATTCCTTGTTTTTTGATAAATATGTTGAATTCTCCTTTTTTATCGATGGTTTTTAGGTTAGTTGGTCGTATGATGTCTCGTTCACAAAATGGAGAATGCTTCAATAGTTGTCCAAATTGATTTCGATATCGAGAAGGAGTGAATATGGGTGAGAAACTTTCTACGTATAGTAACCGATTTTCTTTGGAGTCAAAATTGATTTGGTAGACGGTTCCTCTGGGGATTACTATGTAATCACCATATTTGAATTGAAGTTCGCCATACATTGTTTTTAAAACCCCTGTGCCTTCATGAATAAAAATTAGTTCGTCAGCATCAGCATTTTTATAAAAATAGGGGGTGCTATCTGTGGGAGCAGCCAACCCAATATGCATATTGGAGTTTACAAAAAGTGTTTTTCTACTTTTTATGTAGTCTTTCTCAGGAGGTATTTCAAAACCATTGAAGCTCATGCAGTCCAATCCATTTTCGATTGCAATTTTTGGAGCAACGGAATATGGGTTATCCTTCTGAGTAACCTGAGTAGGTGGATGTAGATGATACACAAGTGATGACATACCTGCAAATCCTTGTGTACCTACTAGTTCTTCTTGGTATAATTTTCCGTTGGGCTGTCTATGAACAATGTGTCTTTTCGAAGGAATTTCTCCTTGTTGATGATATATGGGCATGAGTTTTTATTTAAAGTTGAGTCGTAGGAGTTTGATAGTTTGAAAGTGAAATCGGGGTTTCTTTTATAGCGTCGAATCCACCCCGGATATCCACAAAATTGTGTATGCCATTTTTCTTGAGTATTGAAGCAGCTATCATGCTTCGATACCCTCCTACACAAATAAGAACAAAGGGTCTATCTCTTGGAATAGAGCTTATTGATTTTTCAATAGAATTCAAAGGGATATTTTGAGACCAAAGAATGTGTTGAGATTGGAATTCACTAGCTTTTCGTACATCAACTATAGTTGTTGATTTGTTCTCAATTAAGATAGAAAACTCATCGGCATCCATTCGGGATACGTGTCCAATTAACCTGCTTTTCTCAATCCAACTATCAAAACCTTTTTCTAAATACCCAATTACACCATCGTAACCTATTCTTGCCAAACGAGTAATTGCTTCTTCTTGTGTTCCTTTATCACACACAAGTAATATAGGTTGTTCAATATCTCGAATGAGTTCTCCTACCCATTGAGCAAAGTTTCCATCTAATCCGATATTTAAACTGTTGGGAATGTGTCCCTTGGCAAAATCTTCAGCATTTCTAGTATCCAATATGATATGGTTTGACGATTGATAGGTTTCGACAAATTTTTCTAAATCCAACGAGTTTAAACTTTTTGCTAAGACCTCTTCGTGATTGGTGTACCCATTAATATTGAGTAAAACATTGCTTGGGAAATATTGAGGAGGTTGGGTTAATCCCGACAAGACCAGTTTCTTAAATTCTACTTCTGTTAATTCAGGATTTAGGGCATAATTAGAAAACTTTTGATTGCCAAGAGTATCTGTTTTTTTATCGCTCATATTTTTGCCACAGGCACTACCTGCACCATGGTTGGGATAGATAACAATATGATTGTCTAATGGCATGATCTTGTCCCTTAAAGAGTGAAATAACATGCCTGCTAATCGTTCTTCTGTGAGATCAGCGATAAGTTGCTGTGCTAAATCTGGGCGACCCACATCGCCAATAAAAAGGGTGTCACCTGTTATTAGGCTAGTTTCCTTGCCTCTTTCATCGGTAATCAAATAAACGGTACTTTCTAATGTATGGCCTGGAGTATGTATCGCTTTAATCAAGCATTTACCTAACTTGAATACTTCTTCATCTTTTGCTATGATGGCATCAAATGATGGTTTTGCTGTTGGTCCATATACGATTTTTGCTCCTGTTGCCTGAGCAATATCAAGATGTCCACTCACAAAATCTGCATGAAAATGTGTTTCGAATATATATTTAATGTTTGCCTGATTATTTTTTGCCATTTCCATATATGGCCTGGGATCTCTTAAAGGATCAAAAAGAGCCACTTCTCCATCACTTTCTAAGTAATAAGCGGCATGAGCAAGGCATTTGGTATAAATCTGCTGTAACTTCATATTTGAAGTCACAAATGAAAATTCATTGAGGTAAAAAAACTGTGATTCTAGTCACATCAAAGCAGGTAGGGTTTAATCTAGATAGGACTCTAATTTTTTCTTTTTGAGAACTTGAATTTTTTTTCCTTTGAGTGCAATTAGACCTTTAGCTTGCAAATGATATAGCTTTCTTGTTATTGTTTCTCTCGTGGTTCCCACCAGATTAGCAATATCGTTTCGAGTCATCTTTACATTAATAGTAGAGCTATCATTTTCAAACCCATAGAGTTTATATAATTTTATTAAGGTGTCAATTAATCGGTATTCAACGGATTGTTGGCTTGTTGTTGTAATGTTTTGTTCGGCTTCTTTGAGTTCTTTAGCAAGCACTTTAGCAATTTCTATTGTGAGGTTTCCATTGTCAGATAAAATTTCAAAAAAGGCTGATTTCGGAATAAAACACACCTTTGATTCATCTAGAGCAATCGCAGAGCATGAATAGATTTCGTCATCAAATAATGCTCTGTGTCCCATGGTGTTTCCACTTTTAATGAGGTGAACAATTTGTTCTTTTCCGTCATAGCCAAGTTGACTTACCTTTATTTTCCCGTTTTGTACACAAAATAAACCTCTAGGATGTTTTCCTTCATGAAAAAGGTCTTCTCCTTTTTCAACATTTATTTCTTGTTTGGCAATTGAGATTTGCTTGAGAGTTTCGGGTGGGCACTTTGCAAAAATCGAAAGTTTTCTAGATATGCATTCAGAGCAATTATTCGTAACCATATCTACGAAGTAAATAGATTACATGTAGCTTTTTATACAGTTTTGTAAAAATTATTTTCTTTTTGGGTAAAATAAATGGGTTTCAAATTATGCAACATCTATCATGGATGTCACTGGTCTGTTATTTTCGATATGTAGCATTGTGTGAATGAAAATAGCTTCTTTGTTGCATTGGAATGCAATATTCATGGCTTTTTCTCTCTTTTCTCTCGATATATACCAAGCACTTGATGCAATTAAATCATCCCAACAGGTTCGAATCTCAAATCCAAATAAACCTTGATCATTTTTACACCTTGAAAAATTGGTCTGAAAACACATGTGAACTCTTAGTCGATCGATGAATTCTTGACATGATTCGTAATTAGTAAATTCTTTACTCTCTAGTATAAAATGACTTTTGTCATCATACATTTGGATGCTGTAAGCGGAGTTTTCTTCTCGAATTCGAAATGTTGGTTTCTTCATTTTAATGATTTTAGTAGGTATTAAAATTATCTAAAAAATGGTAATAAAATTATCAATCTTGCTTTTCATTAAGTTATAGATTAATATTTAAATTCCAAATCTGTACACATTTTTAACAATCGCGTGCCAATGTTTACATCTTGAATCATAGTATTTTGTTGAGTTTTTAAATTTGTTATAACGTTAGACATCATGGCAATAAATAGGCTAATTACTGGTTGCGTCATTGCATTGTTTTTTGGATGTAGTTCAGATTCATCACAGGATACTACATCTGATTCTTTGAACCAAGATTCTAACCATCAATTGGTTGAAACTAAAGATAAATTGGTGTCATCTGAAATTGAAAAGAGACCGAAGTCATTTGCAAAGCCCTATAGATTTAAACAAAAAATTAATCGATATACAACTAATTTTTTTGGGAATCCTTTAGACGGAGACATACGTATTTCGGGAAGTTTTTGTGAGTTAAGAGGGAATCACTTTCATGCTGGAATGGACATGAGAACTGGTGGTGTAGAGGGATGGAATGTTCGTGCATCGGCAGATGGATACGTTGAGCGTATAAAAGTAAGTACAAGAGGTTATGGTCGAGTACTTTACATAAGGCATACCAATGGTTATACAACAGTGTATGGTCATTTACAACAATTTAAAGGAGCTATAGCGAATTATGTTAAAGAATTGCAGTACAAGCAGCGAAAATTTGAAATTGAGTTGTATCCAAAGGCAGGGGAGCTTCGAGTCAAAAAAGGTCAAGTAATTGCATTGAGTGGTAACACTGGTGGTAGCGGGGGGCCTCATTTACATTTTGAAATTAGAAATCCCAGTGGACAAAGTACCAACCCACTTTTACATGGCTTAGACATTCAAGATAAATTGAAACCAGAAATTAAGCGGGTGAGTATATATAAAAGAGATAAGGAGGTTTTATATTCAAAGGGTAACTATCCATACATCACCATCAGCAAATGGGGAGATCAAATCCAAAAAGGGAAAGTGATTAATCTCAAACCAGGGAAGTACAGTTTTGGTGTTTGGGCAAACGAATATTTTACTGATAAAAAGAATGTACTAGGAATCAATTATTGCTGGCTTACAGCAAATCGCCAACTGGTGTACTCGTATCAAATTAGTAAATTTAATTTTTCTCAAGGTAGATTTATCAATGCCCATATTGATCCTTTTTTGAAATGGAAGGACAAAAAAACATATGTCCGACTATTCAAAGAAAGATTTAACCCTTTGCCTTATTATGCTCAAAAGAACGATGGGAATGTAACTATTGGTGAGGGAGACTCTGTGGTCATGAGGATGTATTTAAAAGATTTTGTGGGCTTAGTAGATTCTGTATCGTGGGTGATTTACGGAAATAAAAATGCCAATGATTTGCCACAACCATTTGAGGGTTCTTTTGAAAAAACCAAGCGAGTAAAAAATAATACTCGCATACAATTTTATGAATGGGATATCAATGTTCCTAAAAAATCAGTCTATCATCCCTTTGATTTTAAGCTAAAAATCAAGAATGCTAAAAAAAATATGCTGAGTAAGACGTTGCAGATGCACTACCCATATACTGCACTCCATTCATACATTAATGTAGCGTATAGTGTTCCAGAAAAATGGATGAGTTATGGATCAAAACTGTGTGCTTTTAGCATGGACGGGTCACGTACTTACTATGAAGGTGGAACACTGAGTGGAAATGTGCTTACGTTCAAAACCCGTTCTTTAGGGGAATATGCCATAGGATATGATAGCAAAGCCCCGACGATTGAGGCTGTTAACGTTGGTAAATCATACCGATTTAGGGTGAGAGATGATTTAAGTGGTGTAAAAAAAATCACTTGTTCTATTGATGATAAATGGATTTTGGCGGAGTATGAGCCCAAGACAAACACAGTAAGCGGGAGTATCCCAAACTGGATTAAACCAGGAACTTATAATTTCAAATTGATTTTAGAGGATGCTCGGAATAACAAATCTCAATTTGAACAAAAGATTGTTCTTTGATTAATCCAACTTTCAATAATTTTGTTAAACTATTATGAGCAACATAAAACAAGGAGACAAGGCACCAGAATTTAAGGGAGTCAATCAAAATGGAGATGCAGTTTCACTTTCAAGCTATGCGGGTAAGAAATTAGTGCTTTATTTTTACCCAAAGGATGATACTCCCGGATGTACTGCTGAGGCCTGTAATCTGAGAGACAATTACAATCAGCTTTTGAGTGAAGGGTATGCAATATTGGGAGTTAGCCCAGACAATGAAAAAAAGCACCAAAAGTTTATCGATAAGTATGATTTGCCGTTTGACTTGCTTGCGGATACCGAAAAAGAAACATGTGAGATGTTTGGAGTATGGGTTCAAAAAAGCATGTATGGCAGAGATTACATGGGAGTAGCTCGTACTACTTTTATTATTGACGAAAATGGAATTGTAGAAGAAGTAATTTCCAAAGTCAAGACCAAGGATCATACAGCTCAGATTTTAGGGGCTTAGGCCATTATTTTTTTAACAGCGTCTTTCATAGTCTTAAAAAAGTTACGTCGAATAATTTCAGACTGACCAGATATTTTAATGCTTTTTGATATTAATGATTTTTTCATTTTGAGGACTTCCTCAATAAACACTTCGTCGGATGTCGAGACCATATTCATTACATTGAAATTTATATAACTATGTTTCTGATTTAAGAAATCAAAAATAAAGCTATTACCTCCTAGCTCAACGTTGCTTACATAAAAGTTCATTTTATTATCTAAATCTTCATACTGATCTTCTAAACGATCTTCAAGGTTTTCTAGAAATATTATAGCCTGTTCGCAAACTCTATTTTTATCTTCTTTGCTTGCAAAGAAATCACTCATCTCACAATACTTAATTTGCCTTATGGTTGAATTGATGCTTTCTTCTGTCCATATTTCGGTTCTATTTACCCTTCTGTAGTTGTAGACCAACACTACAAAGTGAATACATGGTCCAAATAATTTCACTACTTTAAGTACTTACTTACGTTTATAATCGCTTTTAAGCACTTGCAAGTAATTTAACCGACTAATAATTAGTTGGTTATAGTTATTTAAATAATGAGGGCATTATTTTTATGAGCAAAAAAAATCCCCTTGCAGAAGCAAGGGGATTCGTAATATTTGATGGTGAAATTTAAAATATTTGGAATTTCACGGGTATTCTAAATCGCATGTTTACCGATTTGTCACGCTGCTTTGCTGGACGCCATCTGCCAGAAGTCAACTTGATTACTCGCATGGCCTCATCTTCTAGACCAAATCCTTTCTTTCTACCTAAAATGGTTACATCTCGAACTCTTCCACTTTTGTCAACCACAAACATAACGTTTACAGTACCCTGCATATCATTTTCTAATGCCATTGGTGGGAATGTGATGTTCTCTGCAATAAAACGTTGTAGACCAGCATCACCTCCTGGGAAGGATGCTTTTTCAGATACATCAAAGATTTCAAAAACCTCGTTAGTTTCTTCAGGTTCTTCTTCTTCCTGCTCATACATCTCCATCTCCGTATCCTGATCAATCTCATTATCTTCAATTTCAGGTTGATCTTCTTCGATTTCTTCGTCGTCTTCTACCACTTCAATTTCTGGTGGTGGTGGAGGTGGCGGTGGTTTTTTTTCTTGAACAGTGTTTTCCATTACAACCAAGTCTTCTTCAATGATGATATTTTCTAATTGGTCAGGCCTATCGTCATATATGGTATATGAGAAGGCTCCAAAAACTACCAACAATGAGAATGCTAGTCCAGTTAGGAAGAAGTCAATTCTTTTATTTTTGACTTCAGGTTTTGGATACTTTTTAACTTCCATGAGAATTGTGATTCAAAATTAACGTAAAATATTTATACCTTAATTACCTTTCTTATGAAAAGGTAAATACTTTTTTAATAACGGAAGCGTATTTTGAGTTATTGTCAAGAGCATAATACCTAAAATGCAGCCAACAGTATTTGCAATCATGTCATAGATTTCA